>JABEBX010017905.1_pt1 | contig 26411 bp, 30 predicted proteins | sample 7245971 | NCBI WGS metagenome assembly JABEBX01 (sample SAMN14506365, study PRJNA622280) | hot springs metagenome | biome: hot spring [ENVO:00000051]|acidic hot spring [ENVO:00002120]; feature: spring [ENVO:00000027]|sediment [ENVO:00002007]; material: sediment environment [ENVO:01001048]... | reverse complement strand
GTGGTTCGTCAAAAACAAGGTCATGCGGGGATCTTACTCAACTTTCCTCGGCCTGTCATTTGCAGGTGATAGCCATTACAGGGCTATAGGTGTCGGCGACACCTGCCTGTTCCATATAAACGGCGGGGAAGTAACATCGTTTCCAATAAGGGATCAGAAGGAATTCGGCAATACGCCTCTGCTCATATGGAGTGGAAACCCATTCTCAGGCGAGGTTAAGGTGCCTAAATGGGTATACTACGTTGAGGGGGAGATTGAGAAGGGTGACATCCTCATCATGGCCACGGATTCCTATTCTCACTGGTTCATGAAAAATATAGACAGGAACCCCTGGGAAAATATGATTTCAGATCAAGCTGAAGAGGCACGCTTTGTCCAGGGCCTCATAGCTAAAAAAGAAATGAAGAATGACGATGTAACCTATGCGGTTATCACTTCAGGCCAGTTATCTTAGCCAGGTCCATCTGGGATTCAGGGCCTTCCGCAATGGCCTTCTTTATTGCTGATACGATCTTCTGTGTCTTCCCCTTCTTATTTGACAGTTCCCTGAATACTTCCGAGTTCTTGATATCAAGAAAATCCTTCTTCCTGAAAATCAGGGCATCGGGATCGTCGCCATTGAATTTCCACAATCCCGGATCGACAGAAAGGGCATATATGCTGGTATATATTACGAGCGCGGAAAAATTGTCAAGCTTTTCAGAGAAGTTGTTAAGTGTGCGGCCGGGATGCTGGTAGTTTTCGTGGCCGTTCTCGCTTGCCTTCATCCCCCTGAACGCCGGCACGTACATGCCGTCATAGTCTACAAAATATATCTTCCCCCCGCTGACAAGTATATTGTCATTTGAAAGATCGCCATGCGCGATTCCAGCCTTTTGCAATTCGATCACGCTCTTCAGGAGTTTTCCCGCTATATCCCTGAGTGCCCGTTGATCCTCGAGATTCTGCTGGACGTATTCGTAAAGCGTATCTCCGGCAATCCATTCCATCCTCAATGCTGGATAGTACTTTTCCGGCTCCTTCATGGTCCTGACTGCATTGTCAATGTATTCAAACGATGTCAGGCAGCTTACCTTCTTTCTTGAAATGTAATTGCTGATCTCATAATACTTTTTGTGCAGATTGCTTCCCTTGGTAAAACATTTGAGCGCATAATATTTGCCCTCAATATCAAGCTTGAATATCAGGCCGTAGTTTCCTGAAGAATACACATAATTGCCAGGCATCTTTACATTTGGATTCCTGATTATTTTGCTGCCCTTCAGGCTCGAATTCAGGGCAAATGAAGCGTTCTGGAAGGCACGTGCATATTCATACTGGTTGGGCCAGCTCTTTACCTCTGTGAACGATGGCTTTACTTCTTCAGTTTTCACATCGTTGCCGCCTTCCGTACCCGCGACTTTTACGATCGGATCCGGCTGCCTGGCCCTGTTTTCACGGTATATCTGAAGCTGCAGTATCCAGAGGATTATTGCTGCAGCGATCACATATGCAGATATGTTGTATTTTGATATGAAATACGCAAATACCGGGAAGGGATAATACAGGAATAGCACTGATGCGCCATATCCTGCTATAGCGATCAGAACAAGCCCGAAGGCGAGAATCGAAATTCCCAGATAAAAATAGATCTCCCTGTAAAGTTTCATTCTTATAACTTAACGCCGCGCCGATATATTTTACTTTTTATTTTTACCCATTGTCGCCGCGTGATCAAGTACATCGTGGATCACACGATCCGCATTTTCCTTTGCCTCATTTTCGCTCTTCCCATAAGATGACACCTCGATTTCCAGCTCCGGATTCCTGACCTCAATGTTCCTTGGATGGCTCTTTATATATACGCATGGATGTTTTTTCATCAGCATTGAAATGACCGGTGCAAATTCGCTTTCCATTATTCCGGCTATGATCACAGATTCGTCATAGTAATGCACGTCCTTTTGCCTGATTCGATCCCTCAGTGATTCAAGTATAGCATTCATCTCCGGTGGAACACCGGGAAGAATTATTACGATCACGGCACCGTTATCATAGTATATGCCGGGCGCTGTTCCCACCGGATTCGGCACCGGTTCTGATCTATCCGGTATCCTTGCCATCTTGATCCTTTCCTCCGTCAACTCGATCCCGTGATACTTTTCCTTTATCATGGAAAGCGCGGCATCATTGATCCGGAGTTTCTGACCGGTTGTCTTCGCGAAGCCGTCAAGTGTCATGTCATCAAATGTTGGGCCGAGGCCTCCGGAAGACACAACAAGGGATGCATTTTCCATTGCAGTTGAAAACGCCCACACGATTTCATCGATCTCATCCATTACCGTTATGCCCCTCCTGACGCGGTATCCGGAAAGGGTAAGAAAGTTTCCAATGAAAGCCGCATTCGTATTGACCGTTCTCCCCTTGAGTATCTCGTTCCCCACAGTAATAACATATGCATCCTTCATATCATTCACCTATTACGGTTCCGGAAGTTTCCGATCCTCCGATCACATTCTTAAGCTCATCCAGATCGCTTCCGTCTATAACGTATATCCGTATCCTTGATCGCATTGCTATCGTAAGCGACGTTATATCCATGAAAACATTGGGTCCTGCACCCTTTGAATTTAAGCTTGAAAGATTTATTGCCTCGCCGTATCCTATTTTTTTAATCTTCCTTGCATCAGGATTCTTCCTTGGATCATCTGTATAAACACCATCCACGGAGGTTGCATTTATGAGGATCTCTGATCCTACTCTTTCCGAGAGAAGGGCCGCTACTGTATCCGTGGTATGCCCGGGTTCTGTGCCGCCCATTACAACAAAACGGTGGGAATCCATAAGGTCGGCTGCCTCGTTCACGGTCTCGGGAATCCGCCTGTTGACGTTCTCCAGAAACGGAATCAGCGACAGTGCATTGATTCTTGTGGCATGGATCCCTATTTCATCAAGAATATTTTCATTAACGCCCTTTTCCCTGAGAAGCGAGATGTATGTTCTCGCAAGCTGGCCCCCGCCAACGATAATGCCTGCCTTTTTGACACCAGATTCGGATAGCACTCTGGCAAATTTTTCAAGATAATCAACATCAAGGCTATTTTTTGAAACTATTGAACCGCCAAGGGATATTACGACCTTTTTCTCTTCAGATCCGATGTTTCTGCTCATTTTATTCATACTGCTATGGCAACATCTTTTAAACTTATTTCCATTTCATTACCATATGTACATTGGCAGCCCGTGATGCCAGCATGATATTTTGATCGATCTCCTTATCGGTCTTGAATCACATTTTTAGCGATTAAAATACTGGAAAAACGATGTTCTAAACCTTTTGACTTATTTGCAATTATGCCGTTAGCAACCGGTACTGATGATCGGTGGAATAACCGACAGCGATATTGAATAATTTTCATTTCGCATTCAATTAAGCGAACTCTTTGTTTGGGATAGCCATTGCAGATGCTTAAATCTGGCAAACGCAGAAACTCTAAATGCCGTTGGCCGCATCGTTTCCGTCAAAAATGATTCTACGTCCTTTAAAACCCTGTTTTAAAGATGAGTTGCATCTAAAAAAGTTAAATTATACGATTAACATTAAAGGGATGTGAAAAATATAAATGCATTTGTTTACGGGGTTGATGACATCCTCCGGGAGATTTCAAAGAAAGGAACTGAAAGTGATATCCGTTTCTACAATAGAAAGGACCAGGAGGGCATAGCTGTATTCATTGAGCCTTTCAGGTATCCTGATAAATTATCTTCGCTCACTGATTCAATTTTTCCCACGGATATCTTTATAATCAATGGAAACACCATCGACAGGAATTTTGGCGAGGTCGTCCTTGCCCTGGACATATTCGGAAAAAGGCAAGGAATCATAGTTGCGGGTGAGGAAAAAAGAAAAACCATCGACAGGATCATGAAGGATACAAGCATAAAATACACCTACTTCGATGGAAACCCGAATACAATAACTGAAATGATAAATAATTTCGAAATAAAGCGGCCGGATGGAAACCTGCTCATAATAATAGATCACTTCTTCAAGGTCAAGAGTGTTGGAACTGTTGTGCTGGGCTTTGTGCTATCAGGAACGGTTAAAAAGCATGATGACCTTTTCGTATCTGAACTGAACAGGAAGGTGCAGGTTCGATCCATACAGATACATGATGTAGATTACGATGAGGCAGGGCCCGGCGTGAGAGTGGGGCTTTCCCTCAAAGGCATAGAAACCGAAGAGCTTTCCAGGGGCATGTTCCTCTCAAATTCTGAATTCAGGTGCACGAACGAAATAAAAGGTGATATCGATATACACCCTCTCATCAAGAACACCGATACCGGGGGCGAATTGTTTGTCAGCGATATGATGATGTATGAACGCGGAACATACGATGACGGTGTTCTGCAGGTCAGGCATAAGCTGCCAATAATAAAAAAGAATATCGTGCTGTCAAACCTCAATTCCTTCCCGAGGGTCATAGGTACAATAAAAACTGATCAGGATTAGCGGTATTTACTGTAATCATATATCAGGTTGATGAGCTTTTTCTGGGTGTCGAAGTCAATGACACCTTCATCATATTTCTTCCCGATAAATTCCTTGGCTTCCTTGATGCCTTTTTTCGATGCCAGTGAATAAACCATTCCCCTTATCGCGCCCCTTACGCTGTCTGGAAGCGATTCAACCGTTTTTCCCAGAAGATAACCGAATTCATCGCTTCTTCTCATATCAAGCTTTTTTTCCCTTTTAACAAAATCCTTTCTGTCATAATCATTTCGTTTGTAAAATTGCTGTCTTCTCATATCTCCTTATCTTTATAGTTTAAAATGTTATTTATACTTTTCTAAGCTACTCCTGATGAAAACAGCCCTACTTATATATTGTGAACAGCCTGTAATCACTGGACCCATCAAAAATACCGAATCTTATCCCGGAATCGATCCATCCATACGAATAATTCAGTGCTGCGAATGCATTAAGCAGGTCGTTTTTTCCGTAAAAATATATAGCATCCTGGTAGTAGCTCTTTATCATCTCCATGCTATCCTCGGCTGCCTTTCTCAGGAAACTGTTTTCCGGGGCTATTATCCTGATTTTTGCAAGTGCTTCCTTTTCGATCTGCATGTATCTTTCCACTCTTCCCCTTATTTCGCTGTCATCATCCGACATTCCAACCGTCGCATGAACCCTTTTAAAAATTTAACCTTTTATCCCCTTTATCCTGAATTTCAATCCTATGAATACATGAAAAAATTCCGGAATGCCGCATTCATTGCTTTATTCCCCTTCTTGCACAGCGTGTTCGATCACCTGTTCCCCGTAAGCTTACAAATCGGCATGATCGGTGAATGTACCATTTTCCGGGCGAGGGTGATCAATCATCGGCTGCCCCTTCCTCCTCGTAATTGGTGTCTTCATTTTTTTCTATCCTTTTGGATATGTAAGCGCCAACTATGTAAAGGAGCATCATCGGAATTGCCATTATCATCATGCTCACACCGACAACGCCGGGCGAGAATATCAGCCCGAAGAGGAGTGATCCGATAACCGCATACCTCCAGTTGCGCATCCAGAACTGGGATGAAACAATGTGGAGCTTCGTGAGGCTTATCATTATTATGGGCATTTCAAATGACAGGCCGAATGATGCTATATATATAAAGAAGAAAGAGGTGAAGCTTGATATGCCCATGGTATCAGATGCGCCAACTGAGGAATTGAAATAGAAAAATATCCTGAAGAGGAGGGGAAATATGTACCAGAAACCAAATCCCGCTCCCAGGGCAAAGAGCAGGGCAGCAGGTATCCCTATGAAACGTATTGTCTCTATTTCACGCTTTTTCAAGCCGGGCGCTATAAACTTTCCAACCTGGTTAACGATGTACGGCATGCTGAAGACCAGGAAAGGAACATCACGCTGTAAAGATCGGCGATCATGGAATCTGTCGGTTTTACGGCTATAAGCTCCATATTCTTTGGAAGCACATGCTTTTCAACAATCTTCAGGAACTGGCCGCCTACATTCGAATATGGATCCGGATACAGCATTGGAATCCTTTTGCCGAGGATCACTATAATATCTATCCTGAACGTAAAAAATATAAGGAAAAACGCAAAAAATACGATAAGAGATCTTATAACGCGGATTCTGAGTTCATCGATGTTGTTCTGCAGGAGCGAGATAAAATTATTTGCCATTGTTGATTTTTTCTGTCATTTCAGCTTTTATCTGTTCTGTTGTCTTTCCTGTCGTGTCTATGCCCATTGCCTTTGCGGCTGAGAGATAATCAACACCTGAAGCCGCCTTTGCATCAAACTGCGGGTTCATCTGTTCCTTGAGTTCCTTTTCGACCTCCATCTGTCCCCTTTTGAATTCTCCAGTGGCCCTGCCTATGTTTTTTGCAAGTTCCGGAACCTTCTTTGCACTCCCGAAGAGAACTAAAACCGCTACAATAACGATTAACCATTCAAGACCGGCATCAATCATTCTTATTCCAATGATTAATATCAAACGATATATAACCTTTGTTAAAATCTTATGCATATTTTAGAGTTATTTTAAAAAGACAACCATTTACTTAGCCTTATTAAAAAGAATTAAGTATCAATTAATTGACATATTATTTATAAATAATTGCCAAATATTTATATACAATATGGACCAAATTAGTTGTAGCCATGACAAACTATTTATTATAATTTTTAAATAATTTTTACATATATATTAAGGTGAGTAAGCAAAAAAGTGCATAAACGTTTAAAAACGATTTGCCATCATTCCGATAATAATTCGACTGTAATGATCAATATAACGGTTACATAATTTTTAAGTAAATTGACCAGTTATCGATAATAATGTCGCAGAAACCTCATAAAGAGGATACTCCTACCGATCAGAACAGGCGGGCATTCATCAAAGGAGCTGCACTGTCCGTCTTTTCCCTGGCTATTGGTGGAGTTTCACTGGAACGTTTTTTTGTTCCAACAACAAGAAATGTACCTGTATCATCTTACAACGGCAAGTATCCGACATCACTGCTTGTGGATCCGTCAGGCAGCCCGATAAAAGCAAGCGAGATACCGTATGCAACTCCGGATAACACGAGCTATCCTATACTTGTCTTCAACTATCCACTGCAGGATGAACCCAATATCCTTCTCCGCCTGAGAAATATAAAGGTACCTGATGCCATATATATAACTAATTCAACCGGTGGCACAGACAGCGTCGTTGCGTACAGCGGGATATGTCAGCATCTCGGCTGCACAGTCCCTCTCCTGGATTACCATCCTGGAGAATCGATACCTTTTGAGGCGCAGCTGATTGGCTACACATCACAGAACTGGCCTAAATATGGCCTGATATACTGCAAATGCCATGGAAGCCAGTACGATCCTACCGTCGGTCCCCACAACCTCTATAATAACGGCCCGGCGCCGAGTCCTGCAAATCATTCCCTTCCGCAGGTTATTTTCACCCATGACGATGTTACTGATTACCTGTATGCCGTTAACATGAATCCTGTTAATGCCGTGATCAGGGGGCATATCTGGAATCCTACCGGAGATCCATACGGGACGAATGTTGAGGATGAAAATCTTTCAGGAGGGGACCCGCTGCCATACGATGACAATCTCGGCGTCTACAAGTCTGTCGTTGTCTCAAACTCCAATTTCCAGTGGTCAGGGAGGTTCTAGGTGTTCTTATGACTGAAAAAAATGAATACAATTTCCAGAAACTGGCTGAACCGGACGAGGAAGTTCCCGGATCCTACAAGATTGTGCTGAAGCCAATATCGAAGAAAGAATACAGGCTTGATTACTGGACAGGATCGCTTCTTATGGCTGCGGTTGCATATCTCTCAATATCAGGTATCCTTCTCTTTTACTATTACCAGACAGGGCATCCTTATTCTTCAACACTTGCAATTATGAATACAGTTCCATTCGGGACCGCTATACTGACTTCCCATCTGTACATGGCATATGCAATGATTATCCTGATATATGCACATATGTTCAGGAATTACTTCATCGGTGCTTACAGGGGGAAATGGAGGTGGCTCCAGTGGATACTTGGCGTAGCGCTGTTCGTTCTTGTTTATACCACTGCAATTTTCGGATACATCCTTACTGACACATACATAGGGATAGATGCCATGCACATAGGGGAAGTCCTCGTTGAGAGGAGCGTAATAGGCAGGCTGTTTCCCGGACTGGCGAACTGGCTGGTATCAATACTGATAGGAAACGGAACCTCTGCGCAGGCCTTTTCACATCTTTTGGGGCTTCACGTTACGATACTCTCTTCACTGATAATAGTGGTCGCATTCGTTCATTTCTTCCTCTTCGAGAAATCCGGGCCTTACGGTGTCAAATATGAGAAGGGGGAGAAAATGCTTCCGTGGTTTCCGCTCAACCTTCTATATACAGTATTCCTATCGCTTGTATTCATAAGCATAATAATCCTGTTCTCTGCAGTATTTCCACAGGTTCTGGCCACTCCATATGGACTTCCCGCATACGGTACAATTCCATTTCCCGACTGGTACATACTGCCAGTATACAAGCTCATGGATACGGCTGGTTATGGCCTTTCAACCGGTGGCGTCCCTCTTGTAATTGCCATGTTCGTCTTCCTGCTCATACTCCCCTTCATAGACAAATACAAGGGAACACATCCGCTTGACAGGCCAATGATAACGGTATTCGGAATATTCATGCTCATAGGCATTCCGGTAATGGCGCTCTGGGGATTGAGCCAGCCAGGATTGTCCCAGACAAGAATACTCACGATGGATATGTGGTGGGGTATCACGTTTGTTTCAATCGTCACGGTATATGCCATGAGATTTGCCAGAAAGGACGGTGAAAAAGATGCAAAATAGTGCTGCGGTTAAACTTGTGTATTCCATTGGAGGAATACAGCTGGTAATGGCCATAGTTCTCTGGATCTTTGCGGTAATGAATCCGTTCAAGTACCAGGAAGCATGGACAATCATATTCGGAGTTGATATAATGCTTACAGCGGTTGTAGTATTCTTTGTGATGAGACCTTACATGGAGGCGAAATAAATGGATAAGCAGTCACTGATGCTTTATTATGTGTCGATGTTTGTGTACATCTTCGGATCAATAACCCTGATACTTTACACGCTGATAATAAAGCCAATATCAATAATGTACCATGAACCTGTGAACCAGATGGTTTCCCCGATATTCGGTAACTACGCAAAATACCTTGCATCCCTTGAGATATTCTCACTGATAGTCATAACAGTATCGTTTGTACTCTTCGGGCTATCGATGTATCTCACATATTCAAGAAAGAAGAAGGTGTCAATGCCAACAATAATATTTCCGGCTGCCCTGTTCATATTTGCCTACGTCATGCTGGGGGTGAGTGGATTTTGACGTCTGTAATGGAAAAACTGAAAAACGATAAGATGGCATTTTCGGAAATACTGGCCGGAATAGTACTGCTCATAATATCTATACCCGTATTTCTGGACTATAATATGTTCGGAGTTATAAATGCGCAGATAGGGCCACATCAGATTGCCAGCTGGCTGGCGCTTACCTTCACATTCATAGGTTTCATTCTTATCGTTATGGGCATGGGAAAAATAGACGAATAAAGGTATTTTTTTATATATTTTCCTTTTCAAGCTTTCTTTTTAAATCTTTTTCGCAGTTGGGGCAGCACGCATAGTATACCTTCCTTTTCCACAATACCTTTATGCCATCCCCATGTATCGGCTTTCCACAGTAATCGCAGTAGAGCTGCAGCCTGTCCTGGATGCGATCATTCCTGAAATGATGGATGCTTATCTTCAGATCGCTGTAATCGAATTTCTTCCTCAGGTATGATTCCGGGAGCATCACCATGAACGTACCGTTTGAAAGTTCGTAGTATTCAAGTATGTCTTCGGGAGGAAAGCCATCAAGGTTATCAACTGCCGCAATGGCTACGATTTCCTCATCAGGATCCTTCATGTTGATTGTGAAATTCTTTATGATTCCTCTCTGAATCAAGGAGGTGATTATTCCGGCCACTGTATTTCTGCTCAGGTTTGTCTCCCTGGCTATTTCCTCGTTTGTCATTCTTGAGTTTTCTATCAGGACCCTGATGACCTTGCTCTCGTTTATCGAGATATTCTGACGGTTATATGATGAATCATTATCAGGCACCATGCAAAAGTATCCATAGAAAGAATTTAAAGATTAACAAAAAATTCAACCTTTAATAAATGTGATCATCACACTTTCATGCGAATTAAAGGGAAATAAAGCTGTTCATCGGCAATTTGTTATAGCAAACTGTGATGAAATTCAAGTCCGATAAGCAACACAGGATGACAATTCCATATTTGCAGTCCATTTTCAGGGGTTTCCTGAAGATCCTGAATCATGCCGCCCGTAAAAAGTCGAAAGAACTATAAATATAAACAGGCCGTATAACCGACTGCCCGGCCTTTAAATCCATTCGATCCGATCTGTATATAAGCGTTTCAAAGGATCACTTCACTTCAAAAGTTCTATGTAAACCCTCCCATCTTCCCCTTCATAAAAAGCGATTAAGTCTTCATCTTTCAAATTGAGCTGTTTAAGGATCTTTTTTGGCAAAGTTACTCTCACTGAAGAACCTCTTTTGGTCATTCTGGCTATATCCATTATCTTTCTGTTGTCTGTCATCTCTCACTAATTGAGAAGTAGTATAATCTTTTTTCCCTTGTTTAACTTCATTTTTGAAATAGAAAAATGTCATACAGTGATATTGTTTCTTTTTTTTGAAAAAATTCATCAATGTAATTTCTTTCATAAAATGCTTCTTTTTTTATTTCATCTTTGTTTACAGTATAAGTGCGATCATGAATCATTTTGTCATACAGATGATTCAAAAGATAAAAATATTTATTTTTCCGTATTTTTTTCATGTAAGGCGTGGTATCCAGCTGGTTAACGGAAAAGCGGTGATTTCCATCGTAACTCCTGATGTAAAAGTTCCTGTCATAGACCACTAAAAATACGTCCCTGTAAAGAGTCGCTACGTCATCTATGCATACCCTGTCTCCCCCCTCCATAAGGCAGGGATTCTCCTCAAAATTCTTTACAGGCTCCATCAGGATATTCCACAGTTTTTCCGATCTTTCTTCATCCGTAATGAAGATGATCCTCGAACCTTTATAGTCCCTGATCTTCCTCAGTATGCGGAATGGTTTATCCGTATCCGATATTTCCACCTCAACGATATACATTGACGATCCATAGTAAAAATAGCCGTCCGGGATTGTATCCTTGATTTTTCCATGCTTTAACTCGATTTGCCTGGAAAAAAGGTAAGAATCAAGCCTGGAAAGTATTGTTTCGTGCAGGCTTTCCTTCCCGCCTTCGTGATCGTCACCGGTGTTCTCGCTTCCATGGCTGATTATGCTTTCGGTTATGCGTTCATCCCTTTTTACTTCCGCCGTCCTTATCTCCAGGGATAAGGGGCGTGTGGAAAACTGGTCTGCTGACCAGTATAAAAATCTGTGGATCCTCTGGTTCAAAAGTGTTTCGTATATTCCCTTTGCCATCCTGGCGTCCGGGATTGTCCTGCTCAGGAATGATGCATCGCTTTCAGACACGTTGAAGGATATGAAGTTCCTGACATTTCCATAGAGTGAATCAGAATACTCCCTCGACTGTGATACGTACTGGTTCGAGAGTATCAGGGAAATCCCATATTTTCTTCCCTCGCTCAGCATGGTTTTTATCATTTCCTTCGGAATGTTCTGTGCCTCATCTATGAATATGTAATTTCTTACAACCTTCCCTTCGTTATACCTGTAAAGGGAATCAAACCAGATTCTCATAAGGAACAGCAGCGAGATCTGCTCCGATGCCTCATCCGAGACCTTCCCCTTTGACGCATCTACAAATATGATTGAATTTCCCGCTGAGCACGCCTCGTAAAAATCAAAGGAATCGTCCGAGGATATCAGCGATCTTATCTTTTCATTCGTGAGAGTCGGGATTATCTTGTTCAGGGATGACGCTATATATTCCCGCCAGTACTCCCTGTCTTTTGTATACGTTTCAAGAAATGATCTCAGGCTCCTGTTCTTGATATTTTCAAGAAACAGTTTCATGGATCTTGGAGATGTTATGGTATCAACAAAGCCTGCCAGGGAAGGTCTGGTTTCATTACGTATGTATTCTGGCAGAATCGCCCTGAAGATGACTTCAAGCCTCGGGCCCCACGTGTTATTGGAAAAACTCTCTGACGAGAATATATCCCTTATCCAGCCGGAAGTGAGATCCGGATCATGCCTCTTGTCCATGATGTTCATTTTCACGGAATATTTCTTGCCCTGCCTTTCCACTGTATCGCTTGAAATATATACAAGCGGCCTCTCCGTCAGGAATACTGAATCAATGAGTGTTCCATGTGGATCGATAACCACTATGTTTCCCGGCACCCTGTCCATCGATCTTATCATGGACACAAGCAGGGATGATTTTCCCGTTCCCGTCTTTCCCGTTACAGACAGATGGCCCTCCAGCGATTTTTCACCCGTAAAAAAAGGCGTTCCATCTGCATCATAGCCTATCAGGATGCTATTGTCTGAATTTTTCCTGATGTATCCTCTGGCGGAAGGGTCATAATCAAACATTGATATCCTCCGGAATCCTGACAAAATTTATCATATTGAAGGTATTTGCAAGCATGTCTGTCCTGATAAGGAACCTTTCCCCTTTCCTTGAGAATTTCCAGGATGTTTCTGATTTGAGTTTCTGGAATTCATTCTTTATGAAATCATAAATTTCATCTGAATAGCCGGAATTTTCATGTATCCCGAATCCGACATATATAGAATATTTTCCACCGTTTCCTTTTCTGTTCCTTCTGACGCTTGCTGAATATTCCATCATGGCTTCCGGAAATGAATACGATATGTTCACGATATTCCTTAAAAGCCCCGGAAAATAGATATCACCCAGCTTCCTGTCGGCGGATCTGTTTACAAAATAATGGCGATTCATGCTGTTCCGGTCGTTATCATACTCTTCCTTCACGTAGCACGGGTAGTTCCTTATAAAAAACTGCGAAAAAAGGACATAGCCAGTTTCTGTGCTGCTGCAGATATAGAAATGAAGCCTGCGATCATATGAGACTATTCGGAACCTGTTGAAGCCTCCAGCCGCTGGCAAAAGGAGATAGGAAGTGTCCCTGTATAGCATAATATCCGTCCTGAGGTCCCTGGACGTGAATATGACCTTCCCACACCGCATCATCGGGGGGAATCTTCAGGATAGTTAATTAAACTTTTCACGCTGTTCCGGATTGCACTGTGTAATCGGCGTCAAGATGTTTTCAATGCTGCCAGTATGATGTCGTTGACAACCGCACCCGCTGTTTCATGGGGCCCGTCATAATCGTCAGTAACATTTACAGTGCCGTTTGAATCTGTGGATATCTGGTAACCCAGGCCTTTTTCGCCTATTTTAAGCAGAAAATCACCTTCCGCAAGATTCACCGGAATAGACGAAGCAACAACCTTTCCACCGGTCCTTTCAACTGAAGTGACGATTCTTGTGTTCTTTGTAAATCCGGATATGTCCTCATTGCTGAAATTCTCTACGCCACTGTACCTGACATCTTTAAGTGTGTAATTCGTTTTAAAAATGCTGTTTGCAAGTATTACGCTCTTTCGTGCTGCGTCAATTCCCATAGTATCGTCATGGTAATCTGCCTCAAGTATCCCGAGTTTCATCGCATCGTGCAATATGTCGTCAAATTTCTCGCCGGAAGCCATTCTTCTTAAAAAATAGTTGACTGTCAGGCTGACTATACCCCTGAAACCGGTCACTTCCGAAGGGGACAGCGAAAAATCAACCATGCTGAAAAGTGGAACGCCACCGGCTACAGTGGCCTCATATCTTATGCTTCTGCCACGGGCCCTTGCCGTATTCATTATTTCCTTCCAGTAATTTGCCAGCCCCGATTTATTTGCCGTAACGATATTCTTTCCATGATTCATCGCAATCGTGTACAGTTCAAGTTCCCTGCGCCCGTCTCTTGAAGCTGGCATTGCATCCACAATTATTTCTGAATCAGATTCGATTATCCAGTCCCTGTCTACGGATCTGTAACCAGTTTCCATTATATTGCCCTTTTCCTTGGATTTTATTATTTTTCCGGTATCCAGGTTATTTCCCCCGATGGCTGCCCTTGAGTCGGAAACAGCATTGACTTCAATAAATACTCCTTCCTGTCCCGCTTTCTTCCTGTTGTAGCTGTCAATTATCCTCAGTGCATTAAGGCCAACATTTCCAAGGCCAAGAAACGATACGGTCACTCTTTTCATGAATCCCTGATATGCTCAGGGGTAAATAAAGTTCAGCAGCAAGGGCTATGCTGCCAGCCTGAATGCATGACAGGAAAGGATCACGGCAACAGCTATAAATGCTGATGGCGTTCGAAGATTCATTAAGGCGCCGATGCGGTTCTTTATGCCCGGGTTTGCACGGAAGATCACAGAAAAACTCATCGGCCCTTCAGGAGCTTGTAATATACGAAACCGCCAAAAAACTGTATTATGCCTCCTATCATCACGGGGAGCGGCGTATATATATCCATCAGGTAACCGCTTGCTCCGGAAGTTGCCTGGGCAATCCTGGATGGGGCGCCCTGAATGCTTGAGGCCGTTCCAAAATCCTCGTCCTTAATTCCCTGTATTCCAACAGAGCTCCTTATCGGCGTTCCGAAACCGGCTATGAATGTCCTGGCAATATATACTGCAGAAGCTGCAAAATAAAATGGCATCAGCGCCAGAAGTATCAGCGTTGTTCCCTGAAGGACCCTTGTAACCGCGCCGTATTTTACTGCCATGCTGTGCTGTACCTTTGCCTTTGAGGCAACAAATGAACCCAGGGCGGTTGTAATGTATGAAACTGTGAACATGAGGCCGATATTTGAGATCGATACGTGATACCGCAGTTCAAACCATGCGGAAATCAGTGACATTGAAAGTCCTATTGCACTTCCGTTTATCACATTTGTAACAATTATGCGAGCAGAATAACGCAGGCTTTCCTTTTTGAGAAAATGGGTGCTTTTGACCTGTTTTTCGTCTCTCTTTAAAATGGCGATGGAAACAAATGAAATTATCATCAGCAGGAGAGTTATCCTGTAAAGTATGAAAAAAGCCCCGAGATTTCCATATATTCTGAGCAGAAAAGCATGCGAATAAAGCATGAGGCTGCCGAATATCGAAAAGAGTGAACCTGTTAGTGTTATAAGGGCCATCTTCCCTATTCTTTCAGTCTGGTTTTTCCATATTCTTGAAATGTATGGCGTTGTTCCGACGGAAAACGTACCCCTCATGCCTCCCGGTGCACCGGCTGCGCCGGATATGGCTGTCGCAACAAATATTAAGGCCACGTCATGGGTCATTGAAAGCACCGAAGCCGTGAAAATCGCTGGAAGTTCCCCAATGAGCATTGCATTTTTGTATCCTATGCGGTCGCCCAGCATGCCCAGGGAAACCGTGATCATTACGTTCACAAGTGATGTACCCAGATAGATTATCCCGATGTTTACTATACTTACTTTCAGGATAAGGAGATAAAGGGGCAGAGACAGGGCTATGAATATAAGGGCTGAACTCCTCACGGCCCTTGAAACAAGAAGAAATCTGAACGAAGAATCATATGCTGTATTTTCCGTAGAAACCGCCTCAGGCATGTATATCTAAATACCGATAGCAATTGAAATAAAGGATATAATATTATGCATCTAAAAGGTCATGGTATATGACCTTTCTGTGATCCCGGATAATATTAGATCCGGTGCATACCATCATTCAGTGAGATCTCCCGCATAGACTTTATAAGAATAACCGTGAATTCATACGGGATAATTGGATTATTCATGGCTGTTCAAATTCTATTCCTGCCATTTATGTCGGCAATCATTTCAGCGATGTAATAACTTTCACCTGATCGGAATATGTATAATGTTCCGTTTCCGCCTTCATTTTTCATCTCCTGCGTGATCCTGTAATAATCATTTGGATCTACGCTGTACCTGAGAAGGACATCCTCCGGATTGATCTTCCTTACCGTTTCGGAAAGTTTATCGTGACTGCATTCATCCATGATCGAATATACGGTACCCGGAAAATCCCTTAATTCTTCATCCGATGACAGAACAGTTCTTCTGCGGTCCCTGTCAATCAGATTCATCTGGCTGAATCCTTCAAGAAGACCCGCATAAACAAGGGCCTCGTCCGGCACGTAGATGTATTTTTTTGCTTCACCCTGATCGAACCGGACATCCGAATAATCACCCCCTATGTGGACATCCGCCGGGAAAATATGGGCAGAACTGCCGGATCTTTTAAGGCTTCCTGTATATAAAGTCAGCCTGGACAGGTAGCCGTTGATAGATATGTATTCGCGTTCTCCCTCTATGTTTATCCTGTTCGTCTCCATCTTCGGAGGCAGATCAAATGCAAAATCACTCCGTGGAAACTTTTTCAGGAGATCATATGGCGACGGGACCAGGGATTCTGATCCCCCGGATCGATCCCTGAGTGGATCCGAGAATACCGCCCCATCATATTTTTCACTGAAATCGTAAACATCGATATTCCTGAATTCGACATCAGAACTATAGGCTTCAGCATTCAGCTGCGACATCAGGAATCTGGATTGATCTATCTCGATACCTGTGCTCCTCTTCCTCAGGCCGAACATGATGGCCTGCATCCCTGCGCCGGAACCGGTATCCAGCACCTCGCGGTCTATCCTTTCTGCCCTGTATTTCCCGATAATTTCGGGTGTTGAATATGATGCTGAAAAATCATCCATGTACAGTTCGTTCCATCTGGAATACTTCTTCCTTATGCTGACCCTTGCCCTGGCTATTGTGTACACCGGATCAAGGAGGTCCCGTCCGCTGAATTTCCGTCCGCTATCTATTTCATCAATTGTCCTTATAATTTTATCCTCTGCATTTCTCCTGAAAACCTGATCCCGTGCGACGGACCTGAGAAACCTGGTCATTGCCCTGCTTTTTGCGGCATATAAGTTATTCATTTCACGTCCCCTGGATACTTATTTGCTTTATACGGCATTCAATCGCCCATTCACATCTATTTCCAGAATGTTTTCGATCTTATATACATGCCTTTAAATTTGAAACTTATGGTTCCATTGGCTTTTCGGGTATATTGCTTTTAATGCGAATGTCGAACCGCTGTATAAACTCCGGGATAAGAGTTCAAAAATCGTGCAGCCGGAATGATATTAAGCTGCGGTAAGCCGGCGCGCCATTAAAGATACGGTTGCAGAATAGAGAATCGCAGTTGCATGGCCTTGAATATTTCGATAACCTGAAACAGGATACATTTATAATTTTTCAGTGCATAAGGGATTATGATAGATCTCAGTTATTCCGGAGGATCCATAATCATAAAAAATTCTGACAGAAACCTGATTCCGGGAATAACCGAGTACGACAATCGGGTTGGCGTTTACCGATCGCTTGGAATGAACTACAGGAAAATAAAGGAATACCTTATTTCAAATGGAATTGAATTCAGGGACCATGTTTTTGAGAATGCCAGGTACGACTTCAAGTTTGATGTCACACTCAGGCCCTACCAGGTCTCTGCACTGAAAAAATGGGAAGAAAGCGGATACCAGGGGACAATAGTGCTTCCAACGGCGGCCGGGAAATCCCATATTGGCATAGCGGCAATACAGAAACTCGGAGTATCATCCCTCATAATGGTTCCGACACTTGATCTTGTTGATCAGTGGAGAAAGAACCTTAACCGGATATTTAACGTGGAGATAGGGCAGATAGGCGGTGGAGAACATGAAGAAAGGGAAATTACTGTTTCAACCTACGATTCTGCATACCTTATGGCTGAAAAATATGGAAACAGGTTCCAGCTCATAATCGCAGACGAAGTTCATCATCTGGCCTCCGACAGGATGAAGGCAATAGCAGAAATATTTGCATCACCTTACAGGATGGGGCTGACGGCCACATATGAAAGGACGGATGGGCTTGAGAAGGACCTTGAATATATAATGGGAGGAAAAATATTCGAGATGGGCTATGAAGAGCTTGGAGAATTTATATCCAATTACAGGATCGTCAGGATTCCGGTTGAACTTACCGAAGAGGAGGAGGATGAATACATAAGGCTTCACAGTATTTTTGTGAACTACCTGAGAAAGCACAGAATGACCATCAGGGGCCCATGGGACTTTGAAAAATTCATAAGAAGCTCGTGGAATCCTGAAGGGAGGGAAGCGCTTGTGGCGTGGCGCAGATCCAGGCAGATAGCTTTCAATGCACGCGGAAAGGTTGAGACTGTCCGGTATTTATTGAGAGAGCATAAGGGTGAAAAGGCCATAATATTTTCAGAGGACACGGAAACAACATACATGATTTCAAGGGAATTTTTTGTCCCTGCCATAACGTACCTGACCGGGCAAAAGGAGAGAAAGAAATATCTTGAGATGTTTAAAACCGGAAGCATAAGGATCCTGGCTGCATCCAGGGTTCTTGATGAGGGTGTTGATGTCCCGGACGCTTCAATAGCGATAATACTGAGCGGATCCGGAAGCGTAAGGCAGTTCAGGCAGAGGCTCGGGAGGATACTCAGGCCCGGGGATGAGAAAAATGCCACGCTCTATGAAATAGTGTCAAAGGAAACTTCTGAATATTCAACTTCAAGGAGGAGGAGGAAAGGTGTTCCCGACGGAACTTCTGATAGCCAAGAAATACAATAACGGCCTTATCCGGCCATTATTCCTTAGCCCGGAGAATACAGATTATGTATCCAGTGTCCTTAATCTTTACGACCAGAGCACTGGCTTATCGAAAATCGAAATAGAGAAGAAAGTGAGGGAACTTGAATACAACGGGAATAACCCCAAAATAATCAGGGCAATTGCGCTCGTTGTGGAGCGGAATTCTTCATTTGAGATAAACGGGACTTTGCCGTCCGGGGAGGTCAGGGATTTTCTCTTTGGATACGGCCCGGCGATAACGTATGAGGACAGGAATGAAGCACTTCAGAAGGCTGCGCAGAACTTTGGCACATCGATTCAGGATATTGAAAATTCCATGTATTCCGATATGGAAGAAAACATGATCCTGAAGGAGATAAGGATGAAGGATCCACTTTCCGTAACAAGGGAATTCAATGCGCAGGAGCTCGAGACGCTTCTCGTGAAGTCGACAAAGATAACAGTCTCAATAGAGGGGGACTGGTACAGGCTTGTGTCTGCCGTAAAGAGGCTGGGCCTGGTATTCGAGGCTTATGAATCACCGGTAAAGAGCATAAGCATTGACGGCCCGGATTCGATCTTCAAGAATATGGACAGGTATGGATCTGACATTTCAAGGCTTTCAAGGACCATAATCAACTTTGCTGGCTGGAAAATGGAAGCCGACATAAAGTTAAAGGAGAAAAACTACAAAATGATGCTGGATGATTCTGTCTCCTATTATCTTCCGGAGGCAAAAGAAGACGGGGAAACAAAATTCCCGGATCCGGTCTATGTGAATCACCGCATGTTTTTCCCTTCAAGGATTATCGACATAAACGGGGAGAAAATATATATAGATATCGTCCGGTACGGCGATCCCGGGAAGATTGCGGAAAGGGATGCCATGATAAATGGCGGTGGAATTAAATGGATGTCAGTTTATCTGGGGGATTTCAAGTTAAAAGACGAACCGGTTTTCAAGAACATGATCAACTGGGATATGGTGAAAACTGCCGCTGTGAAGAGGTTCGGGGCTGGCACTGGCAAAGCCAGGTCCACGTACGAGCTTTCATCCGCAGACATAGACGTCATCAGGAAAGACGTTGATGGACTCTACCCGGATTCTTCGGCGATTATCAATTATCTGGAGGAGAACATGCTCAGGCCAGAAAGGATACTGAAGGAGATAGGTTACAGGATCAAATGGAACGGGCTTGATCCTGTGGTGGAAAAGATCTGAAATCATCCCTGGTTCCACTGGAAAGCGGGATTCTTATAAATGCGGTTCTTTATTGTTCCCGGCAGTGACTGGCAAAATGAAAATACATGATGTTTGCTATACCCCATCCTTTTTGCAATACGGATGGAGGCATTGCCTCTGATGGTATCGATAATCCGTGGATGCACGTGAACTGACGTAGGATAACTTTTTAAATATCCGAATGTTTATAATTTGGATATATGCCAGGATCAGACCTGACATTTTTACGGAAATGGTGTTAAGACGCCGTTATGAAAAAGGGATGCTATCGTGAGCGACATTGATCATGGCATGGTGAAACAGAGCGAAAAACCCGGCCGTGAAAGGGATCGGGATAAAACAGGGATTCCTGGAGATTCCGGAAAATTCATGATTCTGCCTGTATGTGTTTCATTCCCGGTTCTAGGAGAGGCAATCGGCCGTGTTTAACCTGATATTATCGATTCTGGTTTCACTTATTGTCGTAATTGTCTCTTTGAAACTGGATTTCAGGGATTTCAGGAACAAGTATCTCATATCTATTCCATTCATGGTGCTGATTTACGTCTTTACAGGTTTTCCACTTGTATTTCCGCTATACATCTTTTCACTTGTTTCCGGCACCTACCTTTACTCCAGGAAATTCTATTTTCCCTTCGTGTTTCTCTTTCTGTGCGTAGCATATATGTTTATTTTCAGGTTTCCCTACATAACCTGGCGAGCCGCGGATATATCGATATCCCTTGCCATGGCTGTGGTTATGCTAACCGATGCCAGGGAAAAGCAGTACGTGAAGCAGAATGATACCAGCCGTGGATTCGACAATAAAGTTGAACGGAAAAGGGATTACATCCAGATAGTTGCCGGATTGATTGTTATTTTTCTGATCTACTATTTTGGCGCTGACGTTTCCAGGGTAATGATAACAGTCAGCTCCCTCATTCTCTATTTTATAGGGAACTTTTTCTCTCTTCACCCTGATCTTGCCCTCGGGAAGTTCCTGTACAGTATGGAAAGAAAAAACACAAAGCTTGGAATAGGCGCATTGTGGTTTGCGTCCGGTATACTTATGGCATACAGCTTCCATGAAAACATCTATTTCCTGATGGTTATAGTATTTGTGATCTCGGTCGGAGATTCTGTGGCCACCATTGTCGGGACAAGTGTAAAAAGCCCGAAACTCATCTTCAATAGAAAGAAGAGCGTTGCCGGCACAGCCGCGCTCTTCACAGTCTCTGCGGTATTCTCTGTATTGCTGCTGGGATACATGGGCATCTTCTACGCTGCAATAGCATCGTTTATTGAGGGTGTATCCACATATCCATTTGACGATAATCTTACAGTGCCCTTCTTTTTATCTGTGTTTTTATATCTTTCTAAAATTGTATGATGAAAAGCCGGACGCAGGATCATCAATGCCCTGAGGATTTACAGTATAACAAATATTCGGGGCCTTTAAGTATAAATAAATCGCAAACCGCTATAGCGTGTTTCCAGGAATATTCACTAACGTACCGGCGAAAGTTGCAATTTAATAAAATGTAAATTTTGATGATCTCCGGTTCTGTGAAAACTGGACATCATGAATTACCTGTCTCCCGAAAGGTCTCTGTCATCTTTTTCGTAATCATCATAACCGATTATATCATAGAAATCCTTCCGCCTCATTATCTCTGCCAGATTTTCCCTCTGGGTTCCCTTTTTCCTTATGACAGAATATATGTGATCCATGGAAAGCAGTGACAATCTGAATGCTGTGAGTGGGAATATCACTATGTTGTACCCGATTTCTTCCAGTTCCTGGACTGAAAGCAATGGCGATTTGCCGTCCTCGGTCATGTTGGCCATAAGGTATCCTTTAATGCGCTTCCTGAATTCCATGAATTCCTCCTTGCTTTCCAGGGCCTCCGTAAAAACAGCATCTGCACCAGCTTCCAGATACGCCCGGGATCGATCGATTGCTCTTTCTATTCCCTCAACGGATCTTGCATCCGTCCTGGCTATGATCATGAAATCATCATTCTTCCTTGCATTTACAGCAGCCCTTATCTTCTTTATCATATCTTCACGGGGGACTATCTGCTTGCCGTTAAGATGGCCGCACCTCTTCGGAAGAACCTGGTCCTCAATATGGACAGCTGCCACGCCTGCCCTCTCCATTTCCCTTATGGTTCTCTCCACGTTGACCGTTTCTCCGAACCCTGTATCTATGTCCACGATCAGCGGTATCTTCGTTACATCTGTTATTCTTCTGGATTCCTCAAGAACCTCCGTCATTGTCGTTACGGAAATATCCGGGAGGCCCATGGCCCCGGCAACACCGGAACCTGACAGGTAAGCTGCATCGAATCCGTTCCTCTGTGCAATAAGGGCAGAAATGCCGTTGAAAACACCCGGAGCCACAACGATGCCTTTACTGATTAACTTTCGGAGTGCCGGGGGGCCTCCGTTCACATTATCACGCATCAGCGACACTTCTAACAACCTCCATCAGTTCATCTGCGTTCTTATTCTCAATATCCTTCACAAATGAAACGACCGGCCTGAGCCTTTCGTTCACCCTCAGTGCCTTTGCCATCAGATCGTCCCAGCTGTATGGATCCCTGAAATGCCCCTTCGGCACATCCACCTCCTCCTCATGCGTGCCGTATTCATCTTCAACGCTGATCTTTACGGGAAGGTATTCTGGATACATTCCGTCAAATTTCTTGGTCACGGTAAATTTCATCCTGTCTATGAGTGAAAGAATCTTTGGATCTTTCAGGAATGAATGATCGTATGAATTTATAACAGGATCGCCATAAAGAAGTGTATAGGCTATTATATATGGCATGCTGTGATCTGCTGTTTCCTTATTTTCCGGCCTGAGTTTTTCAGGGTCCTTTATTATTATTGTGTTCGCCACAGTGAAGGTTTCAACGTTGATCCGCCTGATTTCACCCTTTACCTGCTTCTTCAGGATGGATGCGGCCTGTGCTGCACTCATGGCATGATACTCAACGGGATAGTTCTTGATCATGGTCTTCTTAACGTGTGGAGAAATTTCTAAATTGAACGGCCCTGAAACTTCCTTCTTAAAACCCATTTCTCCTTCAAAAATATCTGATGGGCCCGTGAGTCCATCACTGGCATTTAAGGCGGCAAATACAGATGCCATCGTGGAGTATGCAACCGTACATCCTTTCCACATGCTGAGCTTACCCGCCCTTGTCTGCCTCATGCTAACATTGTTTATTATTGAAAGTGAAAGAGCATTTTCAAATTTCTCGTCGGAAAGGTTCATAAGCGACGCAAGTGCAGCCGCAGATGATATTGAATCATAGTTGACATGATCCCATCCACGATCACGTATGGACGTCGCATCCGCCAGTGAACATACCACATCGTATGCAATTTTGATTCCCCTGATGATATCCATGCCTCCAAGCCCGTTCACCTCTGCGATAGATATTACCGGTGGTATGTTGTCTGATGGGTGCAGAGCCTCCTTTGACAGGTATGTATCGTTGAAATCGAGATAACGCGTCATGCAACCGTTTATGAAGGTGCTTATGTAGGGAACACCCTTATCCCTGGAGAAGTATACGGATGAATTCAGTTTTCCGCTTGACGGAAGAAGTGATCTTCTGAGTATTTTAACAGGATCTGAATCTTTTGCCCCGAAAGCAGTTATCAGAGAGTCTGCAATCCGCATCTTAATCAGCTCTTTTTCCTCCGAATCGGGTCCTTTTTTCATTGCGGCCCTGGAATAACCTATTATCTTGTTTACAGTTGTGTCCATACTGAACCATGGCATATGTTTATTAGAATTTTTCTTATTTCTCTCTTTCATATCTATTTGAAATGACAGGAAGTGCAAAATCATAAAAAGGATGATGGGTAAATGCTATAGATCGAACATGTCTGACAAAAATTAATGCCTTTTGCCGGATCGCATATGATGAAGAAAAGCAAAATTAATATTACAAAATAATATAACGGACGGATAGGATGATCTAATGGCTAAAGTTACATCAAATAATAAGGATGCAGACAAAGAAGTTAAAAACACAGAAGGAAAGGCTGCTAAAGGCACAGAATCGAAAGCAGTCAAGAGTCCCGCAACTTCCGCTAAAAAAATCGAAAGCAAGGATTTCCAGTATATAGTGCGTATTGCAAATAAGGATATAAACGGTGAAAAGCAGATACCGATTGCCCTTGCTAATCTTAAGGGAATAGGCATCAGGCTGAGTTATGTTATAATTGAAAAGTTAGGGTTGCCCAAAGATAAGAGGATAGGCGACCTTAAAGAGGATCAGATAGAGAAGCTTAAGGAATATCTTGATTTGAAAGAGTATGACCTTCCTGAATGGCTTTTAAACCACAGGAGGGAACCGGTAACGGGTAAAAATATAAATCTTGTGTCAACCGATCTTGATATTCAGGTTCAGGAAGATATAAATCAGATGAAGAAAATAAGATCATACAGAGGCGTAAGACACGAAAAGGGAAAGAAGGTTCGTGGACAGAGGACAAGATCCAATGGGAGAAGAGGCCTCAGTGTCGGCGTTATAAGAAAGAAGGAGTAGGTGATTGAATGGGAGACCCAAAATTTCCTCACAAGAAGTATTCAACTCCAAGGCATCCCTGGGAGAAGAATAGAATTGAGGATGAAAATAAACTTCTGATAAAGTACGGGCTTGTAAACAAGAAGGAGATATGGAGAGGCGAGGCAATGATATCCTCGGTAAGGTCCCAGGCAAGATACCTGAGAGCGAGGCTGAGAAGTTCAGATGCCCCTGCCCAGAAACAGTTTTCCGATATGGTCAGCAGACTCAGCAGATATAAGCTGCTCGGTGAAAATGCCTCGCTGGACGATGTGCTTTCACTCAATGTGGAGAACATTCTGGACAGGCGCCTCCAGACGATCGTGTTCAGAAAGAACCTGGCAGTAAGCGAAAAACAGGCAAGACAGCTTATAACGCATGGCCATATAAGCGTGGCCGGGCGCCGTGTTACCATTCCCGGAATGCTTATAGAGGCCCGGGATGAAGGCAGTGTTGAGTATTATGAAAATTCACCGCTGAAGGACGAACTTCATCCTATAAGGCAGTCACTTCTGTCTCCGGCAGAAAGAACTGGAGAGAACAAAGAAGAGCCAAAAGAAGAAACAAAGGAGGAGAAAATAAATGAATAAAACAGGAATTGCCCATATTTTTGCATCACAGAACAACACGATTATACATATAACTGATCCGACCGGATCTGAAACCATTGCAAAGGCTTCCGGTGGCATGGTTGTTAAAAATGACAGGGATCAGGCCAGCCCGTATGCCGCAATGAAGGCAGCGGATCTGATTTCAGAAATACTGAAGGAAAAAGAGATTACCGATCTTATTATAAAAGTCCGCGCCCCGGGTGGAAACAAGTCAAAGATACCCGGCCCCGGAGCCCAGGCAGCAATACGTGCTCTATCAAGGGCAGGATTGAAAATTGTCAGGATCGAAGAGGTAACTCCTGTGCCTCATGACGGGACGAAGAAAAAGGGCGGTAAAAGAGGGAGAAGAGTCTAGATGAGCATAAAAATCCTGAAGATGGAAGACAGGTATATAAATTTCGAAATCGATGGGATTGATCCTTCGAAGGCTAATGCGCTCAGAAGGACACTTATAGATGACATACCGAAACTGGCAATAGAAAATGTAACGTTTCACCACGGGCAGATAAGGGATGCAGAAGGAAACGTATATGATTCGTCTCTCCCGCTGTTTGATGAAATGGTTGCGCATCGCCTTGGCCTGATACCGCTTAAAACTGATCTCAGCCTTAATTTCAGAAACCAGTGCTCATGTGGAGGAAAGGGATGTCCGCTCTGTACTGTTACGTATTCAATAAATAAGCTTGGTCCCGCTACCGCATATTCTTCCGACATACAGGCTGTAACACACCCAGATCTTCCACCCGTTGATGGAGAGATCCCGATTGTAAAGCTCGGAGCAAAGCAGGCAATACTCGTTACAGCAGAAGCTATTCTCGGTACAGCAAAGGAACACGCCAAGTGGCAGGTTACATCTGGAGTATCATACAAGTATCATCGCGAATTCACAGCAGACAAAAAAGTCTTTGAAGAGTGGCAATCACTTAAGGAGAAATGCCCATCAGCTGTTATTTCAGAAGATGAGAATACAATAGTGTTCACGGACGATGTGAGATGCCGTTATCTTTCCGTTCTTTTCGAAAGCGACGGGGTTAAGATAAAGGAAGATAACACAAGATTCATTTTTAACTTTGAAACTGACGGATCGCTTAAGGCCATAGATGCGCTTCAATATGCCATCAAAAGGATAAAGGATCGCCTGGATATTCTCGTCGAAAGTCTGTCTGAATGAGTCATTTCAATTAATTTTTTATTTTTTTCAGTTAAAGGAT
>JABEBX010022459.1_pt1 | contig 26484 bp, 26 predicted proteins | sample 7245971 | NCBI WGS metagenome assembly JABEBX01 (sample SAMN14506365, study PRJNA622280) | hot springs metagenome | biome: hot spring [ENVO:00000051]|acidic hot spring [ENVO:00002120]; feature: spring [ENVO:00000027]|sediment [ENVO:00002007]; material: sediment environment [ENVO:01001048]... | reverse complement strand
CTTTGCTCATTTGCAACCTCCAAAAAAATTCATTAACTCAGATTTAAGAACACAAAGAATTTTTCTCAAATCTTACCAGATTTGAGAAATAAAGTGTTAAAAAATCCGATTAAATTTTCGGATACATTATATTCCTGGTGGGCATTATAAAAGTTGGTAAACATTATTTAACTTTTATCTTGAAACTAATATCTATATAGAGTATAATTATCCATTACTTAATAAAGTAATTAATTGTTTAAGGATTTTTGGGAGGTATTATATGAAAAAGTATGAGCCATTAACCGAAGCCGAAAAACAAAGGTATATGGTAATTAATGAAGAGAATTTAAACTTTTTGCGCAGTCGGTATAATACAATCAACCGCTGGGTAATAGCCGATATAGTACGTCGCAACGCTTCCCGTTATCCAAACAAACCAGCTCTAATATTGGGCGATATAGTTATGACTTTCGTTCAATTGGAAGATGCATGTAATCGCTTTGCCCATGCCCTGTTGGAACATGGCTTGCAAAAATACGACCGTGTAGCTGTACTTGCTCATAATACCATTCATCATGTTATTGCCTGGATAGGAACAGCCAAAGCCGGTGGTATTTATCTGGCCATAAATTATCTTTTAAGAGGAAAAGACATTAGTTATTGCATTAATCATTCTGAAAGCGAGTTTTTTGTAGTTGAAGATGCTCTTTATCCTTTAGTTAAAGATGTAATAAATGACATGAACACCGTAAATCATTTTGTTTGGTCATCTCAAGGTAAAGGAGAAATCGCCCCCAAGGGTTTTATAGATTTTGAGGCTTGGTTTGAAGGTTACCCAACTACGGAACCTGATATAGAGCTACATATTGAGGATCCGGTGCAGATGACTTATACCAGCGGTACTGAGACTCTTCCAAAAGGAGTGATTTTAACTAATCAGGCACTTTTAGCCGAATACACCGGTTGCATTATTGATGGTGAGTATTTTCCGAACGACATTAATCTTAATGTGATGCCAATTTTTCATTGTGCTCAGCGGGATGTCTTTTTAACTCCCTGTCTGATGCTTGGAGCCACCAATGTGCTGCTGACGCAGACAGATCCAGCACAAATCATGGCCGCAATTGAAAAATACCGTCCAACCATGTTATTTGCCGCTCCCACAACATGGATAGCCATATTGCGCCATCCCGAATTCGACCATTACGACATCAGTTCTCTAAAAAAGGGATATTACGGTGCATCAATCATGCCCGTTGAAGTATTACGGGAACTTTTGAAACGTATGCCGAATTGCCAAAATTTTTATAACTACTATGGCCAAACAGAACTCAGTCCTTATCACACCATACTGAAACCAGCTGACCAATTCTCAAAGCCGGGTTCGGCTGGACAAGCCGGACTGAATATGGAAACGCGTTTAGAGGATGATTTGCACCAACCAATTGTCGAGCCGGGAAAACCCGGGGAAATAATAGGTCGCGGCCCTCATGCGATGCTAATGTATTATAAGGAGCCGGAAAAAACAGAAATGACGTTGGCTCATGGTTGGTTCCATAGCGGGGATATCGGTGTATTAGATGAAGACAATTTCATTACTGTAGTGGATCGAAAAAAGGATATGATTAAAACGGGTGGAGAGAACGTATCTAGCCGGGAAGTTGAAGAAGTGACTTACCTGCATCCGGCGGTTGCAGAAGTAGCCGTAGTGGGGCTACCCCACGACAAATGGGTGGAGGGTGTAACAGCGGTAGTCGTATTGAAACAAGGACAAAATGCCGCTGAAGAAGAACTCATGACTCTCTACCGGCAACACCTGGCTCCCTTCAAAGTGCCCAAGAAGGTTATCTTTGTCGATGCTTTGCCTAGAACGCCCAGTGGCAAGATATTAAAACGCAATCTTCGTGACCAATATAGGAACTTTTATAAAATTTAAATTTTCACTGTAATTCCAATGATTATGTGTGCAAAAAGGATCGGTGTTATGGCCGGATGAATTAACATAGGATAAAACGAAAAAATGATGGTGGCTGTATAATAAATAAATCAAGTGAGTAGCTATGAAATTTCAACTAAAAAAGATTGATTCTCAAACAACAATAATTTTAAAGTAATTAAAATTAAAAGGAGTAGGAGGGCTTATGACACAAAAAGTTTACCAACCAGGCGAAAATTACAAGTATCCATTAATTATCAAAAAATTGTTGAACACCCCGCTTATTTACTCACCTGAAAAAGAGATCGTTTACAGGGATAAGGTCAGATTAACCTACAAAACTTTATACGAAAGAATTAACAGATTGGCTAGCGGCCTAGAGAAATTAGAAATAAAACCTGGAAACACTGTGTGTGTGTTTGATTACGATAGCCATAGATATTTAGAAGCATACTTCGCTGTACCTATGATGGGTGCTGTTTTACACACTATGAACTGGCGTTTACCTCCAGAAACAATACTTTACACAATGAATCACGCTGAAGATGATGTTTATGAAGAAATGCTTCAAAACGCTTCACCAACATACGATTTTCCAGATTTGGATGAAAATACAAGAGCAACAACATTTTATACTACCGGCACAACAGGTCTTCCAAAAGGTGTTTATTTCTCTCATAGGCAGCTAGTCCTTCATACACTTGGCGTAGCAATCGCCCAAGGCCTTTATGAATCTGCAATTGGTCATCTTAGGTCCGGTGATGTTTACATGCCTTTAACGCCTATGTTTCATGTACATGCTTGGGGACTTCCATATGTTGCAACACTTCTTGGAACAAAACAAGTATATCCTGGACGTTACGAACCAGAAACTATGCTCAAACTTATAAGGGATGAAAAAGTTACATTTAGTCATTGCGTTCCTACGGTTCTTTCAATGGTCATAAGTCATCCAATGGCTAAAACAGTTGATCTCTCTCGCTGGCAGGTTGCTATCGCAGGCTCAGCCTTGCCAAAAGGATTGGCGAAATCTGCATTTGATTTAGGTATTAAAGTATGGAGTGGTTATGGCATGTCAGAGGCATGCCCTATTACAACGATTGCACTACTTAAAGATAAAATGACAGATTGGGATATGGAGAATAAGCTTGATTACCTTGTTAAAACAGGACTCCCAATACCTTTATGCGAAGAAGAAATTGTAGATATCAATGATAACTTTTTGCCCCACGACGGTAATTAAGGATGTAATCAAAACAGGTGGGGAGTGGGTTTCTTCTTTGCTATTAGAAAGTCTTATCAGTCAACACGAAGCTGTTAGCGAAGTTGCTGTGATTGCTATTCCCGATTCTAAATGGGGAGAAAGGCCTTTGGCAGTAGTAGTATTAAAACCAGAATTTAAAGGTAAGATAACAACTGATAATATAAAAGAATTTATGAGCAAGTTTGTAAAAGAAGGTAAGATTAATAGTTATGCAATACCTGATAGGATAGAGATTGTAGATAGCATTCCAAAAACGAGTGCTTTTAAAATAAGCAAAGTTGATTTAAGAAAGCAGTACGGAGGTTAAGAAAAACATTTTCTTATACTTTTGAAGGACTTTATCTTATAACGCTCTAATAAACTAGAGCGTTATAAGAACGCAAAAAAAGTGTTCAAAAATCTGATTTAATTAAAGGGGCATTATAGTTGAACTACTTACCTAAAAAGTAAAAAGTGTCATCTACTGTAATCATTTTTGCTTTATTTATTTCAAGCAAATATAAAAGGTGAGCGATTACTTCTGAGTGTGCAAACCATTTTTGTGCAATAGGAAAATCTTCCCAGTTTTTATATTTTATATCCCAATGCATTTTTGATGCAATATAGTATGGGTTTTTGGGTGTATTTATATCAAGCAAACTCAATATTTCATTTAATCTATCTCTGTGGTGTTTTTTAAGCTCATCTATCCTTTTTTGTAAATTTGTAAAAAGTTTTCTGTGACCTGGCAATACTAGTTCAACATTTAGTTTATACACTTTATCTAAACTTTCCAAATATTGCTTTAGTGGGTTTTCATTTTCATACGCAGCAGATATATTTGGTGTTATATCATACATGGTCTGATGAGAAAAATATTTTTTTATTTGTTTCATATAAACACACAATGCCTTTTGTATGGCCAGGCGTTTTAATGCATGATAAATTATAATGGCCGTAATTTAAGACTTCTTTGTCTTGCACAATTTGAACTTTAGCATTAAGCGTTCCTCTAAAAGCATACTTATATCCCGGATGTTTTTTTATTGCATTTGAAAGTGAATCAATGGGAAAACCAAACTTTTTTGCATAAAGGGCCTCTTGAGACCAAAACTCATCCCAATTTGTGCCAAGAATGTATGGCGCATCTTCTTCAGTAAAATAGACAATTGAGTTATTTGTAGCCAATTTACCAATCAACCCACTATGATCTGCATGCATATGCGTTATAAAAAAATCGGTATTTTCTAAATCAATATTTAACTCTACAAAAGCGGTTTTTAGCACTTCTTCACATTCTATCCTGTCCATACCAGTATCAATTACTAAATTTCTTTGGCCTTTTATGATATATGAATTTATTGATCTTAGCGGATTTTGCGGTAGAGGAACCACAACTTTGTAAATATTGTCTAAAATCAGCTCAATATCCGTTTTATTCCTCCCCCAAGTAGCTCTTTCTTACATCTTCATTTAATAATAAATTGCTAGCAATATCATCCATAGCGATTTTACCAGTTTCGAGCACATAACCGTAATGAGCAATTTTTAGTGCCATTGCAGCGTAAATTTTTCATCCAACATTGAACTAGGTTTGTTGAATGCGCCTATTCGCAGGTTTTCTAATACTGTTAAATTAACAAAAACTTTTCTGCCTTCTGGTACAAGTGCGATACCTCTTTTTATTCTTTGGTATGTTTTTTCTTTTGATATATTGTGTGATAAAAAGTAGATTGAACCAGTAGATGGCGCAAGGCCTACTATAGATTTTAGTGTACTAGTTTTTCCTGCACCATTTGGGCCAATTAAAGTAACAATTTTACCTTCTGGAACATTAAACGATATGTTATTTACTGCATGAATAAGTTTATAATAAATATTTAAATTTTCAACTTTTAACATTTGCTTCACCTAAATATGCGCTAATTACTTTTGGGTTTTTCTGAATTTCTTCTGGTGTACCTTCTGCAATCTTTGCACCATAATCGAGTACATAAATTTTCTGACATATTCCCATAACAAATTTCATATCATGTTCTATTAAAAATACAGTCAAATTAAAACTGTCTTTTATTTCTTTTATAAAATACATTAGAGCAATTTTTTCATTAGGGTTCATGCCAGCTGCAGGTTCATCTAAGAGCAATAATTTTGGAGATGTGGCTAGTGCCCTTGCGATTTCAATTTTTCTTTGTTCGCCATATGAAAGACCGGTGGCTTTTAAATGGGCTTTTTCTTTTAAGTTCATTTTTTCTAACAACTCAAATGCTTTATTTTTTGTTTCTTTTTCTTGTTTTAAAAAATGCGGTGTTTTTAAAATAGGCTCAAATAGCCTGTAATTAACTTTGTTCGCAAAACCAATCATTATGTTTTCAAGTACTGTTAAATTTTCAAATAATCGAATATTTTGAAATGTTCTTGCCATACCAATTGGGACAATTTTATATGGTTTATATCCCGTTATATCTTTTCCTTCAAATATAACCTTACCCATAGTTGGTTTTAGGTTACATGTAACAACATTAAACATAGTGGTTTTTCCAGCGCCATTTGGGCCAATCAAACCAGTTATACTTGATTTTACAACGTTTAATGAAATATCATTTAGTGCTACTAATCCACCAAATTTCATTGTAATATGCTCACAAGATAGTATATTATTTTCCATTTTTTTTGCCGCCTTTTACAACACTAAATAGCCACTCCCATGAAAATTCTTTCTTGCCCATTATGCCTTCTCTTGCAAAAAGCATAGTAAATATTAACAATAACGAGAATATAATCATCCTTAAACCTGGTATGCCAGGAGTAGAAAAGTTAAATATATGCATAGGTTGGTCAAAAAATCTCAGTAACTCAGAACCCCATACAATAACTATTGTAGAAATTATAGTACCTGTAATACTTCCAAGACCACCCATGACAATTATAACAAGGATGTTGAAAGTTAAGAAGAAAGTAAAAAGCGTAGGTGATATAGTTGTAATTAAATGTGCAAGCAAGCCGCCTGCAACGCCTTGAAAGAAAGCTCCAACAACAAATGCAATCATTTTCATCTTAAATGTATTTATACCCATAGCAATTGCTGCATCTTCATCATCTCTTATGGCTTTCATAGCTCTGCCGTAACTGGAATTTATTATGCTCATAACCACAAAAATTGTGAATACAAGCCAACCATAACTCCACCAAACATTTGTGTAGTTTGATATACCTTTTAGGCCTAGCGGGCCATTTGTTATCGTTATGGCGTTATTTGCAACAATATATATAACTATACCAAAACCTAATGTTACAATAGCTAGATAATCTCCCCTTGTTCTAAATACAGGAAATCCTAAAATAAAACCAAAAAATGCTGCAACTAAACCTGCTACTATTAAAGCTGGCAAAAATGGTAAATGAATAGAGCCTAAGATAGGCATAATTGGATCGATTATAAACATTGCTTGCTTTTGAGCTGGTGTAAGGCTTAAAAGCGCAGCTGTATATGCACCGACTGCTGCAAATCCGTTTGGTGCAAGCGAAAACTGACCTGTTATACCATTAATGAGATTGTAACTCACAGCTAATATCATTGTTATTGCAATGTTATTTAGGATGATTATGGTATATTTGCTAAAATGGTGGCTCGCATAATATAAAAAAACGAACAGTAAAATTATACTAAAAATTGTTAATATTGCATTCCTATTCATATTAAAATCTCTTCCTTTCTAATTCTTTTCCCATTATTCCAGTTGGTTTAAATAAAAGCACAAGTATCAATAGCAAAAAAGCAAAAGCATCTTTGTAACCTGCCAAACTTGGAAAAAAGGCAACAATTAGCACTTCTGATATACCAAGCACTAGTCCGCCAATTGCAGCGCCAGCTACATCCCCAATACCACCTAAAACTGCAGCAGCAAATGCTTTTAAACCAGGCATAATACCCATTAAAGGGTTTATAGAAGGGTATTGTGTAGACCACAATATACCACCTACAGCTGCTAAGGAAGAGCCAATAAAAAAAACTAACGAAATCACAATATCCACATTGATGCCCATTAAACTTGTAGTATCAATGTCTAAAGAGATAGAACGCATGGCTATGCCATATTTTGTATTATGTAAAATATAGAGTAGCATGTATAAAAGAGCAAGTGCAACAATCGGAGTGTAAATACTAACAACAGGTAAGTAAATTTGACTATAATTTAGAACTCCATAAAAAATTGGTGCTATAGGAAAAGCTTTTGGTACACCGCCAAATAGAACTAAAAATAAATTTTCAAGGAAAAAAGACACGCCAACAGCTGTGATTAGCAAAGAAACACGACTTGCATTTCTAATGGGTCTATAAGCTAATCGTTCCACTAAAACGCCAACAAAACCTGTTATAATAATTGCAGTTATAAAAGAAGCCCACCACGGCAACATAAATACACTAATCCCAAAAAATGCAAGATAAGCACCTACCATCAAAATATCACCGTGTGCAAAGTTTATCATCCTTAAAACGCCATACACCATTGTATAGCCAATAGCAACAAGCGCGTAGAGACTACCTGCAGAAATTCCATTAATTAATTGTTGGAGAATGGTCGTTAACATTTATTTAGCCATCCTTTTAGAATATTTGATTTTGAAAAGGGAGCAATATATATATCGCTCCCTAACATTGATTGGAATTTATGGATTGATTGATGTAACATATACGAATTTAGAGTTTTCTACCTTTTCAATAACAGCTGGTTTTATCGCATCACCATTAACAAGCGTAATATTGCCTGTTACGCCTTGAAAGTTTTTAGTTTCTCTAATAGCAGTGTTAATTTTAGTTGGGTTATCTGATTTAGCTCTATCTATTGCATTAACTAACATAAAATAAGAATCCGCTGCTAAAGCTGCAAAATTATCAGGCAATTTCTTATACTTTGCTTTATATGCTGCTTCAAATTTTTTACCTATAGCAGTTTTTATTGCTTCTGGAGCAAAACCTGTTGTAAACGTTAAACCATTTACAGCATTTCCGCCTACTTTAATCAACGCTTCTTCAGCTGCACCATCACCAGCAAGTATTGTTTGATTTAGACCAAACTCCCTTGCTTGTCTAGCAAATAGTGCTATTTCTTGATAATAGCATGGCATGTATATAATTTGTGGATTAGCTGGTTTTATAGCAGCAATTTGAGCTGAAAAGTTACTTTCTCCTGTTTGTATAAATGTTTTAGCTACAATTTTACCACCTAGTTTTTTGAAATTTTCTTCGAAAAACTTTGCAAGACCAACCGAATAATCTTGTGCTGAGTCGATAACTATTGCAGCAGTTTTTACATGTAAATCTTTAATAGCATAAATTGCTGCAACTTTGCCTTGGAATGGATCTATAAAACAAGCTCTAGAAATGTATTTTTTGCCTTGAGTTAATAAAGGGTTTGTACCCGTAGGAGTGATTAATGGCACTTTAGCCTTTTCTACAATTGGTGTGGCAGACATAACATTGCCAGAGATTAAAGGACCAATAATAGCGTCAACCTTGTTGTCATATACAAGTTTGTTCACTGCATTTGCAGCTTGTACTTTGTCACCTTGATCATCAACTAGTATGAGGTCAATTTTTTTTCCCAAAGCAGTAGGCATAATTTCTTTTGCCACTTGCAAGCCTTGCCATGAACTTTGGCCAAAAGATGCAACAGGACCAGTCATTGAGAAAACAACGCCAACCTTAATATCATTACTGGCTGCAAATACCTTACTTATGCTAAATCCAACAGTTGATAAAGCCAAAAATGCAAGAAAAACTGTTTTAAACAGCGTACGCCTCATAAAAACCCCCTTACATAAAATTATTTTAATTATAATTTTTTATTTTTAAAATGTCAATTATTTCATATTTATTTATTAAACCAATCATTTTTTAACTTATTTACACTTTTTGTTTTTTTATGTTTTATTTTACTCTAAACAACATTCACTTGAAAAGCAATCAATAATTTTAATTTAAAAGAGTCTTTAATACTTTTTGCTAACACTATTAATTTTAATTATAACTAAGTTATATAAACTTGAGTAAATAATAAATGTAAGTAAATAAATTTATGATAAATATGAACCCACTAATTTTTTTAAAAGCAAAAATCCAAAAAAGCATTAGTAAAACATTAAATAATGCAATATAGGCACTCAATAGAACGTAATGTGGTATTGTCCAATTAGTTAATAGCATTCCAATGCTTGCTGGGAAAGTTGATTGAAATACCATAGCCCCACTGATATTTCCAAAAGCTAAAATATCTTTATTTTTTAGTGTCCATGATAAAGAATTTATTTTTTCGGGCAATTCTGTTGCAATAGGTGATATAAATAATGAAAATATTAACGGGTCAAACCCAAAAAACTGACTCAAAGTTTTCAATGCATTAACAAAAACATAAGCACCACATATAATAATGCCCAAAGAAACTATTAATTGAAAAAACCCAATAAGCATGGTTTCTTTCATTTTTAGATATTTAGGAATATAAAGTTCATCTTTAAAATCTAATTTTGAGCTTCTGCCGCTGAATGTCATGTATAAGTATACCATGTATACAGCAACTATAACAAAAGCTAACACACTCTTTAAGTTAACAAAATATGTTGCTAAGATTGCAATAGAATAAGATACTAAAAAAAATATTAAGTCTCGTTTTGCGGATGCTTTTTCTATATGAACACTAAAAGAACCATTTTTTAACAGGTATCTTACACTCAATCCTATACCTATCATCAAAAACCCCAGTGTTGAAAGCATAAATGGTGCTCCAAGTATTGCACCAATGCCAATCTCGCAAGCCGAATTCTTTAAAAAAAGTATTGCAACAATGGGTAATATAGTTTCTGGCAAAGCAGTCCCAACTGCAGCTAAAACAGAACCAATTACTGCTTGAGAAAGCTTTAGATTGGATCCAATATATTCTACAGAGTTTGTAAATAATTCACTTGCTATTACAATAAAGCAAATGCTAAGAATTAACAAAAAAACATAACCTACCACGAGTTTATACTCGCATATTTGTTTATTTTTTGCAAATTGATGTATTTATTGGTCTGGAAAGTTAAGGTTTTTAAAAACTTTTTTGTAAAGCACTAAGTATAAGGCTTGTAAAAAAGCTGCTATAAAAAATGGCATCTCAAATGAATTTGCATCAAGAAATACACCAGTTATATAAGGTCCAATTGATCTTGGAAATTGCATTGAAGCTGAGTTTAGGCTTACGGCAAAACCCCTTCTTTTGTCCCTTACCAAACTAATAGTAAGTGCTTGTCTTGCGCCGGCTGAACTTCTATTGAAGATTTGATGAAAAATATAGAAAATTGATGCCAAAGAATATGTTGGTGCAATTGGCAATAAAATAAGGAATAAAAGACCAATAAGCCTTTGAGCAAAAACAGAGTTCACAATGCCAAAGCGCATAGATAATTTACCCGTGTAAAAAGATAATATAGCACTAAGTAAAAACGTTACTGAAAATACTGGAGCAATAAATTTTGCGCCTACACCAAACTTTACAGCAAACCAATAAGCAATTAAAGGCCCTTTTAGACCAACTGCTAGGCCATTTATGCTATTTAGTCCAATTAGCTTTATCAAATCGAGATTTTCTTTTTTATTAATATCCTGTGTTTGTTTATCTAAAGTTTTTTTAAGCAATTTTGGTTTGTAGTTTTCTTCTACTTTAAGCAATAAGAATAAGCTTATGCTAGCCAATATACATATGACTACAAATAGCAACTTATAATCTAAATTTTGGACAGCAAACTTGAAAAAGGAAAAAATCATGGCAATCGCTGAACCAATAGACATACCCAAAAAACCCAAAGCAGTATTGAGGCTAAATACCATGCCACGCATACTAGGTTGAATTTTTTCAGCCAAAAGCGCTTGTTCTGCTGGAGAAAAAGGTCCTGCAGCACCATTTGCCCCAAGCCCAAAAGTCCCTAGCGCACTTAATAAAGCAATAATATAGATATTGTTTGCAAAGAGCATTCCTATACTTGCTATGATTAAAAGTATTGTATACACTATCAAAAAAGGTTTTCGCCTTGTTTTGTCACTAGCAATTCCAATGAATAAACTTCCAAAAGCACCAAACAAACTTACAAATGTATAAACCAACCCTATTGTTATTGCACCATAACCGTAGGCTTTAAGGTAAAGTGCAAAGTCAACAATTAAAAGCCCTTGTCCAATGCTTCTTAAAAATCTAATAGAAAGCAAGTACTTTGTATTTTTATCCATCTAAAAAACGCAAGTTTGGCTTTTTTGAAATTAAATTAAGTTTATAAGCCAAGTCGAAGAACAGTCCCATAGATTTTTTTTTGTCTTCAGTTAAATCGTAGGATAAATTGTTTTTTAAATAATCATAAGCCTTTTTTACATCATAATTATGTGTGTCGCAAAAAGCTTCAGCAATTGTTTCAAGATTTTTTACACCCCAATCTTTTGCTTTAATAAATAAATCTATATAATGTTGCTCGATTTTGTGATTGGCAATCCATAGAGCAAATACAAATGGGTATCCACTAAATTCATTCCATTCATAAGCTAAATCAATAACTTCTTCACATGTGTGTTCAATTCTATACAATGCATTATCACCAATGACAAGTTCACAATCAGCATCATTTGCTACATACTCGACGTGCAATTTGTACTTGTAAGCAAATAGTATTTTTGTTAGTGCAACAGATGTGTTTGAGTTTTTGTCTAATTTAACAGTTTTAACTTTATTTAAAGGTTTCTTTAGAAATAATGCTACGCTTTTAACCTTATAATCGCTTGATATACAAACATTTTCTATCAAATAATAATCTGACCTTGCATATTCAATAGATGGTGCTATACCCACATCCACTTTTTTTTCAAATAACATTTTTGCGCAAACAGAAGGCATTTTCCTAATAAATTCAATATCATTGTCCAAAATTTTATGTACAAGCGCAAAATAAAGAGGGTAGGCATTTAGAAAATCAACCAATGCGACTTTCATTATATTATAATACTCCCTTTAAATGAATTATTTTAGAGCTAAACTCAAGTGAGCTAATATACTTAAAAGCATTAAAAAGATTATCAGAATAAGCAAACACGCCATGTCCTTTTGCAACAACAATATTTGTTTTTGAGTTATTTAAAAAAAATTCTGCAATTGCGTCTTTTGCATTTTCCCAATTTTCTATGTCCAACACGCAAACCTCTTTTAAAAACAACTTTCCTTCATAGTCAATTGGTATGATTTTGGAATATTTCATTGATAAAGCTGTGGTGTATGGACTATGTGCGTGTACAATTGCTTTAGCTTGTTCAATATTTTTGTAAATATTTATGTGTAGCTCAACTTCACTTGATGCTGCATTCCAGCGTACATCTTTCTCAAAACCTATCTTTACTATGTCTTTACTTCTCAATCCAAAGAGTGATTTACCTGTTTTTGTTATCCAAACGCCATCTTTGACTCTTGAGCTCATATTGCCACTTGATGCGCCAACCAAGCCCATCAAAAACATCATATCTCCTACTTTTTTAAATTCACTTATCATACTTTCTCCTATAAATAACATAAATAGATATCAAAACAATGGAAAATATAAATAAAGTTAAACTGAATTTGTGCATGTAGTATTTTAACAAATCTGGATTTTTTCCCACAAAAAAGCCAATTAGCGTTAAACCTGCTGTATATATAAAAGCTCCAAGTGTCGTAAAGACAACAAAAGCAAACACCCTCATTTTAGCAAGTCCAGCAGGTATCGATATTAAATGCCTAATAGTTGGTAAAAGTCTTCCAATAAAAACGCTTATTGGGCCGTGTTTTTTAAAAAAAATAATTGTTTTTTTTAAGGCTCGCTCTAGTTTGAATATTTTGCTAAACTTTAAAACTACCTTTAAACCAAGTGTTTTCGAAATGTAGTAATTAAACAATGCTCCAAATAAACTGCCCATTGTTCCTATAAAAATTGCAATGTATAAATTCATTTTACCCATAGCTGCTAGATAACCAGCTGGTGGCATAACAAATTCTCCAGGTATTGGTACAATAGAGCTTTCCAAAAACATTAACAAAAATATGCCAATATAACCTGAAGCTCCAATAGCATTTACTAAAAAATTAGCCAAATCAATTAAATAATTCATATAACTCCTCTTTTTGCAGCTAGAAATAAGTACGCTTGAGCTACGCCAGCATATTGTCCAAAATAATTTTTTCCAAACTCTTCAATATCTCTTACATTTTGTTCATTACCGTTAAAGTAAAGTTTTTCAATTATCCTTTTTATCCAAACATCAGTACAGAAGACCTCATAGCGTCTATATGCGCAAAGCAAAATGCAATCAGCTACTTTTGAGCCTATACCTTTTATATTCATTAACTCTTTTTTTGCTGAATTTGTATTTAGTTTGTATAAAGAATTGAAAAAATCTTTATCTTTTTTTAACTCAGCAATATAGTGTTTTCTAAAACCCAATCCGCAACTATCCAATACATTTGCATCGAAATTTACACCGATAGTGGGAAATGTATAGCCAAAGTCTGTTTTTTTGCCATAGGCAACCGATATTTTTTCAAGCATTAGTTTTATACGTTTAATGTTGTTAAAAGCAGAACACATAAATGATACAGTTGTTTCAAATGGATCTTGTGTTAAGATAATTAAGCCTTCAAACGCTTTTATAGCTGTTTTAATGTAGGAATCAATTGAGATTTGCTTAACAATTGCATCAAAGTCTATATCGAAAGAAAAGAAGTTTTTAATAAAGTTTTCATCCACATTGTTATAGTACAGATAATTGTTTTCTACATAAACATCGAATATAACATTAGAAAATATTCTATAAGCATTGTTTGTTTTTAGTATTCTAAATATCTGTCCACTTTCTAGTGTATATTGTAAGTTGAATTTGAATGGCATTTTTATTTTATTCACTTTTAAGCCTTTGTAATTTAATTTTTGTTTGCTCATAAAGCTCTTTTAGCGTTGTATCATTTGGATTTTTTGCAATTTCTTTTAGATAATAGTGCATTTGTTTTTTCAATCTTTCTATTTCAATTGAATTTATTAACATTAAAAAATTAGCGCGTTTTTTGGATACAGTTTCTTCTTGGGTTAATAGGTATAACTCATAGCATAAAGAAGCACTTTTTGAATCTAGGTTTGATATGAATTGTTCAAAATCAAGATGCCTATTTTCCAAAAGTTTAAAGTAAATATTTTTTAGGTCTCCATCAAAATTATTAGAAAATTCTTGCCTGTCATCAATCCAATCAAACAAAAATGGGTCTTTAATTAAATAAGAAAGTACATAGTGAATTTTAGTGTATGTTTTTTTTTCACTAACTGTTTGTGTTTTTTTAATTTTTTGAGCAATATTCAAATTTAAAAGCCGTCTTGATTTTGAGTAATAGAGGCTTTTTAAGACTGAGTCATTTATATTTTCTATAGCGTTTTTTATGGTATTTACAGCATTTGCTACTAATATGGGTTTTGATTGAGCAAGACTAGAGTTTTGCAAGTTGTACTGTTTTAATATATTTTCTTCTAAAAAATCAAAATAATCCTTTGCTTTTGCTAAAAGCTTTTTATACTCTTCAATAGAGTATTTCATAACAAAACTGTCTGGGTCTTCTTTCTGTGAATCTTGGGTATTTAGCTCTACAACATAAGCATCTAATTGGCCTAATATTTTCGTATTTTTTAACATTGCATTGATGCCTGCTTCATCGGAATCAAAATTAAAATAAATCTTGTTTGTAAATCTTTTAATAAGTCTTATATGGTGGTCGGATAGATTTGTTCCCATTGTTGCACTGACACATTTTAGTCCTTCTTGAGAAAGCCTTATACAATCAAAATAACCTTCACAGACAACAAGATAATCTTTTATATAGTGTTTTGCTTTGTCAAAACCATAAAGTATTTTTTGTTTTGAAAATAAAGCGGTTTCTTTTGTATTGATATATTTAGCTTTTTGGTTATCATTTAAGGCTCTACCAGCAAAGCCCACAATTTTTCCAAATTCATCCCAAATAGGAAACATTATTCTACCAGCAAAAACATTGTAAGAATTGGATAAAATACCGCACTCGTTTAAAAGTTTTAATGTGTATTTTTTAAGCAAAAAGTCTATTAATGAATTGTTGTTAGGGTTGTAGCCAAGTTGAAATTCTTCTATAGTATTACTGTTTATTTGTCTTTTTTCAAGATAGTCTTGGGCTAATTTTGAATTTTTTAATTGTTTGTGAAAAAATTCGCATGCAAATTTGTTTATGTCAAACAGTATGTTTTCTTTTTTTGTCTCTTCATCTTCACTGTCTATATTTAAACCTAATTGTAAACCAAGTTTTTTAATTGCTTCTTTGAATTCTAAATTTTCAATTTTCATATAAAAAGTTATAACATCTCCACTTTCTCCACATCCAAAACAATGAAAAAATTGTTTTTCTCTGTTTACAGTAAACGATGGTGTTTTTTCTGAGTGAAAAGGACACAGACCCACATAATTGTTTCCAGTTTTTCTTAAAGAAATATATTTACTTATAAAATCAACAATATCTATACGATTCTTAATTTCTTGAACAATATTCATTTTAAATACACGATTGTAGCTCCATCGCCCCCTAAGTTGGGTGGTGCCATAGAGAAGCTTTCTACTGATTTATGAGTTTTTAATAATTGTCTAACCATTTCCTTTAGTGCACCAGTGCCTTTTCCATGAATAATGCGCACCTCTTTTATTTCATTTTTAGCAGCATATTCTAAAAATTGCAATACTTCCATTTCTGCTTCAAATGTGTGCATGCCTATTATATTTAATTCATTAATTTCCTTAACAGGTTGCATTATATTTATGTTATTTTGTTGTTTTTTAAGTATTCGTTTTTTTAAAGTGGATGTTTTTGTTTCAACTATTTTGCCATTAATATTAACTTGAGCGTATGTGCCTTTCAAATTTACAATCATGCCCGTAGATTTGCCTAATTGCACAATATCGCCTTTTTCAAATGTAATATTTTTATCTTCAATGTGTATTTCTCTTTGATTTTTCTTAAGCGTATTAATAAGTGTTTGTGCATCTTTTATCTCTCTTGATTTGATTACCTTTGATATTTCTTTTTTTAATAAATTAACGTAATTTGTATATTGATTAGTTACTTCATTGTGTTCTTGTAGTAATTTATTTTTTAGATTAATACTATCGAGACTTAACTTTTTAAAAAATGTTTTGTATCTTTTTATTAAATTTGTGTATAAGGTTTTTTTTCTTAACATTTCATCGAGTTCTTTTTCATATTTATCAAGCGTTTCACTTTCTTTAGATTCGTGAGTTTTCTTTGCAATTTCAAATATTTCATCGTTTAAGTATTTTTGCATAATTTCTATACCATAGCTTTTACCAATTTTTCCATAAACAAGCCTATAAGTTGGTTTCATATTTGATTCGTCGAATTCAAATGCTGCTAGAAAGACATTGTCTAATTCTTTCAATTTGTACACTAAGTTTTTATAATGTGTACTAATTATAAGCAATGGATTTTTTTTTGTTAAATACACAACAATGGCATAAACGATGGCAAATGCTTCATCTGGGCTTGTTCCGCTTCCTGGTTCATCTAAAAGGATTAAAGAGTTTTCATCGCTATTGTCTATTATTTGTTTTATTCTAACCATGTTTGAAGAAAATGTACTAAGACTTTCTGTTTCTTGCTCATCGCCAATCACAGCAAAAATGTTTGATATTTTGCCTATAACAAGATATTCTGCACAAATAGGTATACCTGCATATGCACAAAGCACAGCCAAACCTATTTGTTTTATAAAAACAGTTTTTCCCCCAGTATTTGGTCCTGTTATAACAAGTGTTCCTTCTAATTTTATGCTATTTGCCACAACATTTTGATTGACTTTTAAAAGTAGGGGATGCTTTATGTTGTGAGCTTCTAATCTTTTTTTTTCATCGAAATGAGCTAATTTTGCCTTATATGCTTTTGCAAATAGAATTTTTGCATAAATTGCATCGAGTTTTGCTAATTCTATAGTATTGTGCAAAAGTTCATTCGTGTGTTTTCTAATTAAATTCGTAAGTGCATTCAAGATTTTTTGAATTTCTTTTGTTTCTTCTAAAATTAATTCTTCCAAAAAGTTATTTTTTTCAAACACTTCGTATGGCTCTACAAAAAAACCCGCTTTAGATATATCAATTTTTCTTGATTTTATATATTCATTATAATTTGGTTTAACAAGTATTGTAAATCTCGAATTTTTTAAGAAAATATTTGTATCAAGCAAGATATTTTGCAAACCTTTTTTTTGGATATACGAGCGCAATATTGCTGTTATCTCTTCTTTTATAGATTTTATGCGATTTCTGATGTAAAAAAGTTTTTTTGTGCTTGAATCCTTTATATACCCAGTTTCATCAATTGTTTGGTATATAAGTGATTTTAGCTTATCAAGATTATAAAATACGATGTATTTTTTTAGCTTATCATCGAGATTTTCATGCAATAAACTAATAAAATCTATAAATGTGTATATGTGATAAATTTCTTTTGCGTTTAATGCAGAATACAACGCTTTATTTAGATAATCATCAATGTATATATCCTCTAATATTAAGTTTGCATTGGCAAGTGTTTCAAAAAAAATTTCCAGTATTTGTGTATGTTCTTGCGCTTTTTTATAATCAAAAAGAGGTTTTATTTGAGAGATATAGTTTTTGCCATATATGGTTTGAGTGTACTCATTTAATAAATCTTTCAACTTATCGAATTCAAGAATTTCAAAAACACTCTTCACGCTTTATATTATACACACTAATTTGTGTTTTTTAAAAAAAAATTTTTAAATAGTTGAAATTTCAAAATATAAGTATATTATATAATTAGTAAGTTATTAGGAGGTGTTTATGCGAGTTCGCATAGCAAGTTTGGTTTCTTTAATGCTGCTATTTCTGTTTAATTTTGCATTTGCTAAGGTTGGTATTTTAAGCACACAAGAAGTAGCATCTATGATTGGCAAAAATGGTGTAGTAATTGTGGATACAAGACCACAAGAAGCTTATTTAAAGGCTCATCTGCCTTCAGCTATTAATATAACACCAACAGGCGAGCTTTTTAGTGAAAAATACGGTGTAAAGGCTGCAAGTATAGCTAACAATGCACAGCTTGAAACAGTTTTATCAAACGCAGGAATTTTACCAAGTGATACTGTAGTAGTGTACTCTGGTGGGGATAATCCAGCATTTTTTTTAACAAATGCAACGCGTGTTATGTTAGCACTGAAGTGGGCAGGTGTTAAAAATGTGTATTTTGTAAATGGTGGGTTTGAAAAGTGGGTTGACGAAAAAAGACCCGTGCAAAGTGGGCAGGTGCAATTGCCAAAAACAACATTTGTTATTAATTACAACTCTATGCAAACATATGTGTTCAGCGACTTTATTGAGTGGGCAGTAAATAATGAGAATAAGATTCAATTAGTTGATGTAAGGCCAGTTCCCCAGTACACGGGTGAATTTACTACAGATAAGCGTTTGGCGAAGTTTGGTCACATAAAGGGTGCATTAAATTTGCCCGTTGGCGAGTGTGTTAAAAAAGTGGATAACTATTTCTTAGTTAAGTCGCCTCAAGAAATAGAAGCTTTACTCAAAAAAGCAGGTGTAGATCAAAATAAGCCCATAATTTCTTATTGCAATACTGGGTATTTTGCAAGTGGCTTGTGGTTTATTGAAAGAGCTTTATTTGACAACGAGCTGGCTTTTACGTACAATGGTTCTATGGTAAGCGCTTCTAGGAACCCAAATATTCCTATTGTAGTTGGAGCATCCCCCCTCTAATAAAAATAGGCAAAGGTTAAACACCTTTGCCACTCTCTGATTTAAAATATTTTTGATATAATATAAGAGATGAATTATGTAGAAATTTTTGCAGATAGAATGCTTTTAAAAGATATTCCTAAAGCTCCAGGTGTATACAAAATCTTTTCACAGCAAAACGAACTTTTATATGTTGGTAAAGCGAAGAATTTAAGAAATAGGTTAGCTTCGTATTTGAGAGAAAATGTTGATCCGTATAAGAAAAAAATGGTTCAAGAAGCTTTGAGTGTGGAGTTTATTGTTACAAAAACAGAAGAAGAAGCACTATTGTTAGAATCAAATCTAATAAAAGATAATAGACCCCCATACAACATCGTATTTAGAGATGACAAAAGTTACCCGTATCTTAGAATTTCTTATAGTGAGAATTTTTCTCGCATAACATATGCAAGACGCATAAAAAACAAAGACGATTTTTATTTTGGACCATTTCCTTCTGCAGAGAGTTTACATATGCTTATAAAAGTAATAAAAGATTCCTACAAAGTCATACAAAAGGACGATAAAAAATGTCAAAAAACTAATCAAAAACCTTGTATATATTACCAAATGAAAAAATGCCTTGCCCCTTGTGCTGGTTATGTAACAAAAGAAGAATACACGTCTATAGTTGATGAAATAAAGCAATTATTATTAAAAGACCACGATATCTTAAAAAACAAAATTATTGAACAAATGAAAAAATATGCCGATAATGAGCAATTTGAAAAAGCTCTTGAGTTGAAAAATGCACAAGAGGCAATAAATATTTTAAAAGAAAAACCTATAATTACAGATACAAAGGCGGATATATTAGATTGCTTTGCGTTTTTTGAAAAAGAAGATATTACATGTGTTTATGTTTTAAATATTAGGCTTGGTAAGATAATAGCCGGTAGGAGTTTTTTCTTTGATAAAAAATTTGATTTGGACTCAAAACAAGAGTTCGTTATACAGTATTATTTGCAAGGCGAGTTATTACCTAAAAAAATCTTGGTTAGTGAACCAATTGGCTTGCTAAATAATGTATTTGAAAAAAAAGTTGAAGTTATTAACCCCAAACGTGGTGATAATTTAAAAATTGTAGAATTAGCTTTAAATAATGCAAAAGAACAATTGGATGTATATCTTTCAAAGATAAAAGCCAATTTAGAGATATTTAAACAAATAAAGTCGATTTTAAATCTTGATAAGATACCATATTATTTTGATGTGTTTGATATAGCTCATATAAGTTTTGAAAATGTGGTGGCAGGTGTAGTAAGGTTTGATATCAGTGGATTTAATAAAGCCTATTATAGAAAATACAAGCTTGAATCAAAATTTGAGTTTGAATCTATGAAAGAAGCCATTTTCAGGCATATAAATTTGCTTAAAAGATCAAATCTTATCTTGCCTGATGTATTAATAGTTGATGGTGGACCTATACAATTAAAAGCTGCAAGCTTTTGCAATATTAAAGCAATTGGTATAGCAAAAGAAAAAATTAATAACAAGACTATAAGAAGTCACTACGATGTAGAAGATAGTGTGTATTTATTAGATGGCAAGATTGAGCCTAATAAGAAATTGTTATATTTTTTGCAGAAATTAAGAGATGAGGCGCATAGGTTTGCAAACGCATATCACAGAAACTTAAGAAATCGCACAACAATAGCAAGTGCTTTGGATAGAATAGAGTTTATTGGTTTAAAACGTAAAAAAGAGTTATTTGAAAAATTCGGTAGTATTGAAAATATAAAAAATGCTTCAATTGAAGAAATAACTTCTATTAAAGGAATAACATTAGAAAAAGCTCAAATGATAAAAGAAAAACTCAAAAACCTTTAGTTTTTAATATTTGTAGAGCTTTAAAATTGGTCGGGGCGAGAGGATTTGAACCTCCGACACCCAGTACCCGAAACTGGTGCGCTACCAGACTGCGCTACGCCCCGATTGTTATCTAAATTATGAAATAATTATCTAACTGTCAAGATAAATATTTTCCAAAAAAGACAAAAAATAAAAGCAAAAACAGTTCATTTAACTCAATTAAAAAACCATACATATCTCCATTCAAACCACCAAATTTTTTTGTTAATGACCATCCTTGAAATAGGCTGAGAAAAACTACAAAAACAAGCACTATAATAGCAAACTTATTGATAAGCGTGCAAAGTGCTATCATTATTAAACTTGAAATTATTAGGTGTATATTTTTAAGCTCTTTTTTTGTATTTGTTGCCATGCCATAAGATATGTATGGAAAGTATCTGATAGGAAAAATTACACTAAAACGTGAAACACTTGCAGTTAATATGAAGAAGACCATATTATTGAGGTATATAAATGCACTGAGTTTTGTAATTAAAAATAATGTGCCAAAAATTACAGAAAATGCACCTAAATGTGGGTCTTTAAGTACATTTAGCAGTTTTTCTTTTGGAGCTTTTAAAAAAAATGCATCTAGACTATCAAACAAACCATCAAGATGCAAAGCACCATAAGAAAGCGTATAAACACCAAATATTAAAATCTTTATGAGTATGTAAGGCTCTATGTTGTGTGTTATTAAACTTACAAAATAAACGATTAAACCCAATAGAAAGCCTACAATACCATAACTTATGCATGCAAAAGCATTGTAGCCTTCTTTGAACAAATATATGGGAAATATAGGTATGGAAGTTAGCATATTCCAAGCTATTGCAAACCCAATGAAAAACTTTTTCATTATTTTATTTTAACGCTAATTCCAGCCACACAAAAGTAAACTTCATCGCAATTTTTTGCCGTAATTTGTGCAACAATGCCATTGTAATGGGCAAATTTTCGTGCAAGTTCGTTTGCTGGAATTACACCTGCGCCTACCTCATTAATTACAAATATACAGTTTTGTGTTTTAGAAATTTTTTCTATTTCAGAAATTATATCACCTTCTTTGTTGTTTAATAGCATATTGCTAACCCAGAAGCTTAAACAATCAATTAATTTATATTCTTTTATAGATTGGATTGCATCAAACACATTTAGTGGCACTTCTATTGTAATAAATTTATCTGCGCGGTTTTTTTTATGTAGCTCAATTTTTTCTCTCATCTCTTGGTCTATAGATAGACCGGTTGCTATGAAATAAGGCTTTTTGTGGGATATATTAAGTGTATATTCTAAAGCAAGTTGTGATTTTCCACTTTTGTTTGCTCCAACAAATAAAGCGTTCATTTAAACAACCTCCAGTTTTCTATAATTACACAAAGCATCAAAATGAAAAATAACAATGCATCAAGTTTTATTTTTTGGTTTAATGCCCTAAATACATCATTTCTATCTAATTCGCACTTATTAAAGCCCAAAACTGGTTTGAATACGACTTTTCCAAAATACATTGCTGGCCCACCCAAACATACTTCTAACACGTATGCAAAAGCGCCTATTGGGTAAACTGCATTTATACTTGGATAATAGCGCGATAGTTTAATAATATTTTTTAGGTATTTCAATTTATTGTTAATAAGCAGTATAAGAAAGGCTGTAATCCTTGCAGGTATGTAGTTTAATATATCATCAGCTCTTGCACTAATTTTGCCGAATTTTTCGTACCTGGCATTTCTATATCCTATCATAGAATCAAGTGTATTTGTGCATTTATAAAATACTATTCCCCACACGCCAAATAGGAGCAAATAAAATAGCGGTGCAATTACAGCATCATTGATATTTTCTGCATATGTTTCAATACTTGCCTTATAAATATCTGATTGGCTTAAATTATCAACATCTCTACTTACTAAGTATTTTAACTGTTGTCTAGGGTTATCTGATATAGCAACTTTTTTTACTTCACTATATAGCATTTTATTTGCAAGTAGTATACTAGAAAGCACTATTGCAAAAACATACCAGTAAATTGTTGGTGCAATTATATATACCAATAAAACACTACCAAGCGATACACTAATTGTAGACACAAATATCAAAGCTCCCATTGCAATACTGTCTTTATAAAAATGCCTTTCAAAAAAAGTTATATATTTTCCAATCAAAACTATTGGATGATGCTTAAATTTTATAGAACCAAATATGTTATCAATGATAAATGCGCATAAAGCTATAACGCTATAAGAGCTCAATAAATTTATCCACATAAAAGTTCATTTTAGATGTTTGGATGAATTGTGCAAGATGTTTATAATAAGCTTTTTTGTATTTATACCCTCTATAGTTAGGGTTGATTTTCTTAAAAAGGTAGGTTCTTAAATTATCATCGTAAAGCGCTTCATGAACCAGTGTGCCAAAAATATTTTCGTTTTCAAAGTATAATTTATCTGTTTGTCCAAAATGCATTTCAAAACCGTTAATGTTGAAATTATTTATTTTATAAGTGGAGCGTTTTAATGTCTTTTCTTTTGTAAAGTAAACAGCACCACCAATTAAACCAAGTCCTTTTACATGTTTAATGTCAGATTCTATACCATCATAAATATCATCAAATAGCATTTGGTATCCGCCACACAACGCTATAATTTTGCTTCTTTTTAAGATATGATAATTTTGTTTTTTCAAAAGTTGTAAATCAACAACTGTTTGTCTTGTACCAGGCAGTATTATTAGATCAAATAAAGGTGCTAAATTAAGATCATTGAAAAATGTTACGCTAATATTGCTATCTAAAATCAAAGGCTCAATGTCATAATAGTTGCTTATATATTGAAAATTATATACGCCTGCTTTTATGATAGGTTTTTTATGCTGGTAGTAATTATTTAGATTTAAACTATCTTCATATCCAATGTTTAAATTTGTATAAGGTATAACACCTATTACAGGTATTTCAAACTCTTTTTCAATAATTTTTATACCGTCATTAAATAGTCTTATATCTCCTCTAAATTTATTAATAATCACAGCCGAAATCTTTAGCCCAATTTTTTTTAGTAATTCATTTGTGCCATAAATGCTTCCAAACACACCACCACGTTCAATATCCGCTACAAAAATAATTTTTGGGTCAAAGGTTTTTGCTATAAAAATATTTGACAAATCTTTATCTAAAAAATTTAATTCTGTTGGGCTTCCAGCACCTTCGCTTATTACAATTGAATTTGATTTTAGGCTTTTATAGCTGTTTACCACTGATTCTTTAAATATATCAATTGTTTTGTAATATTCAATTGGCGATAATTCGCCATAGAATTTGCCATTGCATACAATGTGCAATAGAGCATTTTTTCCGGATTTAATAAGAATAGGGTTCATAGAAAAAGTTGTGTTTTTCTTAATTGATTTTGCTTGGAAATATTGAGCAAAAGCGATTTCAGAGTTGTCATCTGCTACTGTAGAGTTATTAGAAAAATTTTGGGCTTTAAAGGGTAGGGCATTTATGTGATTTTCGTAGAGTATATTTAGTAAAAACATTGTGATAGTTGATTTGCCAGCGCTTGATGAAGAGCCAACTACCAATATATCATTCATTTTAAAGCCTCTTGTAAACATATTAAGTCTTTTTTTGACTTTACGGCAAATCGAACATGGAAATGATCCAAAAAGTCAAAATTTGAGCAATCTCTAATCAAAATTTTGTGTTTGGATAATTTTTCTTGTAAATCTTGAGCTGTCATGTTTTTTAATTTAGCTAGGTAAAAATTTGTACATGACGCGTATATTTTATCAAATAACCCAGTATTATACAAAATCTCATATAACATACGTTTATTTTCATTCATGAGTTTTTTTGTTTTGTAAGCAAAATTTTCATCTTTAAGAGCTTGTATAATATAATACTCGTCAAAAGCAGATATATTCCAAAGAGGTGTTTCAAATTTTACTTTACTAATAGAAATTCCTATTCTTACACCAGCGCATGCATAGAATTTGCTAAAAGATTTTAATATAATAAGTTTATCAAATTTATTTATATATTGGATTGTGCTTTTGCCGTCGCAAAAATCTAAAAAAGATTCATCAATTAGAACAGTGTTGTTATTTTTTATCCAAATATCAAAAAGGTTATCCAAATTGTAATATTTTCCATCAGGCGTGGATGGATTAACAAATACAACCAACGAGTCTTTTTGTGGCATATCATATATATTTTCAAATCTATTTATTATCTTGATATTTTGAGCTTTTTTATATTCTAAGTATAGTGGTGCATATAGTGTGAGGCTATCATAATGATGTAAAATATTAAATATTGCATCAGTTGAACCATTAAACAGTTGTATCGTGTCAGGCTCAATGTTGTAATGTGTTGAGATTGCTTGTTTTAATAATGTATATCTGTGATCAGGGTATATGCTAATGTCAATATCATTTAATTTGATTTTTGGTTTTATAAAATTTATATTGGAAGAAAAATCGATTATATCTCTAGATTTGACGTTTAGTAGTTTTGCAAAACTGTATATATCGCCACCATGAGAAAAACCGCTCATTTTATTTGTCATTCATGGATTTTTTATAACAATTAAGCCAAAATAAACTTGCCATTTTTATGTGTCATCAAAAAATCATAGTAGTTTCAAATGTTCAGCATCTTGCTTTCAGTATATTAAATTAGAAATTTTAGTCAATTTAAAAAGTTGAGATGAATTTTTTTGATTATTTTATAAGTATAATAATTCTTAGTTTAAATTAATAACAATGTATTAATTTATGCAAAATTTTCTTTACAAATTAAAAAATTTAATTTATATTTCGTAATATAGCAAGATTAAAGAAGGAGGCGCTATGAGTGTTAAAAAGTTGCTTGGTTTTTCAAATGGTTTTTATCTTTTGAGCGCAATTGTTATGCTCATCATTGTTTCATTTTTAGGTTACAATCTAAAAAATAGCATAAAAAAAACGGATTTGCAACAAAACTTGGTTTATAATTTAAATGATATATTGGTTTCTGGTTTGCAAAAAAATGCCTCTCTAGACAGTATTTTAATTTATCCTCAAAACAAAAGGGCAAAGAATAATTTTGACAATGCGCATATCAATATGGAAAAATCGCTAAAAAATGCTATGTATATTGCAAAGAATGAACAAAAAATCAAACTTATTGCGCTTAAGCGTTATTTAGAATTAGATAGTAAGTCAGAAAACCAAATGATTCAAGCAGCAATAGATGGTGCTAGCCAAGATTATCTTGATTCATTAATGCAACAAAAAATTGTTGCATGGAGAAATGCTTTTTTGACTTTACAAACAATGATTAGCGCTGAAAACCAAAATTATGCTAAAGAAAAACAATTAATGCAAAAGCTTATTATTGCAACAGTGTTTATTGTTGTTTTGGCTATGTTAGTTACTGTTATTGTTGTGTTAATTGTTTGGAGAATTTTGTATAGAAGAATTTTTATACCGCTAAAAAATGTCAATACCACAGTCTCTACCCTTGCCAAAGGTGGAGGCGACCTCACAATCACTTTGCCCAAAACATCAAACGATGAGTTTGGTCTTTTAGTGGATAATCTAAATAAATTT
>JABEBX010022042.1_pt1 | contig 26646 bp, 20 predicted proteins | sample 7245971 | NCBI WGS metagenome assembly JABEBX01 (sample SAMN14506365, study PRJNA622280) | hot springs metagenome | biome: hot spring [ENVO:00000051]|acidic hot spring [ENVO:00002120]; feature: spring [ENVO:00000027]|sediment [ENVO:00002007]; material: sediment environment [ENVO:01001048]... | reverse complement strand
GCGTAGCTTCTCCCCCATGCACAGTACCAAGAGTTTTTTGCTCACCCACAATATTACTACATAACCAAAAACATTCGCAGCCGCCCAAAATCTCGATAGCTGTCCCATTGCATGTCGTCTTTGTACATTGGGAAGGGTTGTTTGGAGGGGGTTGTGTGATTTGTGTACCAGGTAAAAACCAAAGCCCCAAGCGATCAATCCATCTTAAAGGATTACCCAATACGTACAAATATTCTTGAAGCTTCTGAGGATTAGAAGCAAAGAATGATAGAAATTTATTAAGTATCGGATCCGTTTCCGCATACCTCCCCGCTTCCGGTACATAGTATCTTGCGTAGTTGTAATACAATCCACTCTCCGCATCCGCATACTGCCCTGGGAATCTTAAATTATTTGTTACTGTAGATGTGATTACATTCGCTGTGCCAAATGCACTTAGCTCTGCATACCAGACGGTTGTTCCTGTTACAGAGGTAAGCATCTGCGGAGTCATTAAATGATCGGTGATGTAGAAAGATGCAGTGCAACCCATAGCTGTTGATACAGGCTCCATGGACTGAGGATTGTAGGTATACACGCGCTGAACCTGGTTTGTACCATCAAGTTCTGCAATCATAGTAGCTCCGTCCCAGAGGTATCGTGTTATTACACCATTAACGGTCTTCTGAAGCCGCCTGCCTTGCGGGTCATACATATAGTTTGCACTCACTGACGCAGTGACAAACGATGCCAACCTGTTCTCAAAGTCATAGGTTAATGTGCTACTGGCAGATGAATCTGAAGTCATGTTGCCGTTTGCATCATAGGTCATTGTAGTAGCTCCATACCCCGTAAGCTCATTGTCTGTATTGTAGCTCCACGGAGAATTGTCAATAGAGGATAAACGATTCCCCACTGGATCATAGGTAAAGCTTTCTGTATTTGTTCCGCTCACATTCACCCCTAAAAGTTGATTGATATTATCATAGTTGAATGTCTTTGTCACACCATTCTTTACCTGCGTGAGGATGTTATGTGCGTTATCATAAGAAGGATAGTTCAGATTAAGGACGCTGGTAGAGCCTGATATCGTATATCCAATGGTATTTACATCCCCATTTTGATAATAGGTATATGCACCGGTAATGCCATTCGGCATGTACTTGTCCTTCAGCCTGGCAGAGTTCTTGTAGTCATAAATATGGGGGTTGTCCCTCAATTTTTCGTTCTTAAATATATCTTTCTTTTCGCTCTCTCGTAAGGAATATGTTAATCGTATGACTCGCCTTGACCCCGCTATAAATAGCGGGCGAGCACCCGTTCAAATCCTTTGTCATAAGTGTAGTCCTACCCCCCTACTCTTCCCCTTACGAGTATCTCTCTGCTCCGGCAAGACATGGGCTTACACGAAAGAAGAACAGCGGATGGATCTACCAGTTTCCTCCGCCTGCAAATTGAGGGCCTGAATACGGGAAATATTGAGGTCCCGTTGCTATACCTTTCAGTTCCACGACACTCGCGCCGCCCTGTACAACAACCCATACGTTTCCTGACGGATCTATGGCTATACCCTGAGGCATGCCAGGAGGGGAAAAATAAGTGCTTATGGCATACGTGGACAAGAGTGAACCCGAAGGACTTAATTCAGTCACGGTGTTAGGACTGCTTATCCAGACATTACCCGATGCATCTATTGCTATACCCTGTGGATTGCTGCCTGCAAAACGGGTAGCTATTAACGTGCCGCTTGGATCCAATTCGGTCACCGTATAGCTGCCGGAGTTCGCGATCCAGATATTGCCTGATTGGTCTATTGCTATGCCCATAGGGGTGTTGCCTGTCGGATAAGTATTCGTGGAAGAACAATCGGGACTCAACCATGTTACTGTGTTGTCTCCCGAGTTTGTTACCCACAAACAGCCCAGGGTATCTACGGCTATCCTTTGGGGCGCATTGCCGACAGTACATGTTCTTACATTTGCACCGAGTTCTGTTATGTAATTGCTTCCGGAACCTGCCACCCATATATTGCCTGAGCCGTCTATAGTTATACCCTCAGGCCGATTTCCAACATTATAGCTTCCCATTAAAGAACCATCATGACTTAATTCAAACACATACTGATACATGTCTGTGCCCCATAGGTTGCCCGAGGCATCTATTGCCAGTCCTCCTGATATATTATAACCATTATTATAAATTCCGATGACTGTACCCTCAGGATTCAATACAATTATTGAGCCTGTGGTTAAATAGATATTTCCTGATGTATCCGCTGCTAAACTTGCGGGAGGTCCTCCTCCTATGAAATAGGTAAGCAGCGTAGGTGTAGTACCTGCCTGATTTGAGTATAGGCTTTCGCCGCTTGCGTTCACACCGGTCACTACAAAATAATACTCTGTTCCGTTTGTTAAATCCGTTACCTTATAGGCTGTTGTAGTGGTAGTTCCGATTGCCGAATATACACCCGTGCCTGTCACTTCGTATATGTTGTAGCTTGTTGCAGGTGTTGAAGTACTCCATGTCAATGCACTATTCCCGTATCCCGCAGATGCCTGGAGGTCATACGGAGGCAATGGTGCATTGCTTGTAGCTATCGGTATGGTACCTGTTATTGTACCTCCAAAAATATCGGTAATTGTGACTGTTATATAACCACCCGTCCCCTGTGTTAATGGTGCTGTCAATGTAGCGGTTGTAATGTAAGAAGTTATTGTCCAGCCGGTTGTTGTGGTCCATGTGTAAGCAAGGGAATCCCCATCAGGGTCAGAGGCATTGACTGTCGCGGAGATTGTGCCGCCAGGGGGAACAGGGTTCGGTAAAGCCGTAAACGCATTTATGACAGGGGAGGCGTTGTCCTCCGTGCTTATATACAGTGACCCAATGACCATACCGCCGTTACCATCATCTATAGTCACCGTCGCTGTGCCCCCGTCGCCGTACTGATAAGGACATAGTATTTTTATATCGGGTGTTCCCTGTCCCGATTGTATTACCCATCCGTTTGGTATTGACCAGGCATAGGTGAGGGCATCACCGTCTTCGTCTGTTGCCGAGACAGATAGAGACATTGTTCCACCTCTGTTTACAGGGTTTGGAGATGCAGATATGCTGCTGATGACCGGATACGCATTGTTCATGGTACTTAAGGGTGTTGTACCTGCTGTAAATCTTTCATACGTATCAGTAATTATGACTATTGCTGTTCCACTTGCGCCGTATGTATCCGGTGCTTTGATTGTTGCGGTCGGTGAATCTCCTCCGTTTATAACAGACCAGTTGCCCGTCGTTGACCACGTATAGGTCAATGCGAGTTTCTGTCCGCTTTGTGCAGAAACAGTTGCAGTGATGTTTGTGTTCGGATGTGCAGGTATCCCCACAGTGGAAATGCCCTTAATGATAATCTGATTGTTAGGCTGGGTAGACGGAGCAGAAGCATTGTTCTTTTTAGAGCAGCCAAGGGTGAGTGTTAAATATACAAAAACCAGAGATAGAATAAACAAAGATTTTACTGTCCTCATTACATTTTCCTCCTTTTATCTGGAATCCTCCGTTTAAGCCCTCAAAAATAAATTTTCGTTCCACCCTTACTTTTTAATGTCAGGTGGTCTTTTTAGCCTTATGTTTATTCAACATAAAAAAATACAGCTACTAAAACTAAAAATTTATTGCTTTTAAGTTTTTCGATTTGCATCAAAACCTACCTCCTTGCAACATGCTGTCAAAAAGGACATTCAATTTATAAATACCTTCAAAATCTTCTGTTTTCTAAAAATGTATAAAATTGACAGCGTTTTCATCTTATCACACCTTTAATTTTTATATAAATAACTATTCTTTTTTATTAACCGGAAATTTGGATATAAGAAATACAGTAAAGCTTTAGAACGTAGATCTGGGCGGAATAAAGATATCAGAAAGGTTATTTGAATATAGTAGAGATATTTTCCTTGGAACGACATTTATGCAATCCAAGGAAACAAGTGTTAGAAGGGTAGTTGTAATGGCACTTACAGAATTATAGAATCTTTTTGAATGATGTTTAACTGAATGAAATGTGGTTTTGAAATCATCATTTGTAATAGGGTCGTCCATGATTAATTTCTTTGATACACTTCTCTTACCTTTGTGGTTGATTTTGGAAAAACTTCTCAGACCATGTCTTGCTGTTGATGCAAGAACTGTATTGGCTGTAAATGCAAAGATGAGTAAAATCCCTACAATTTTTATCACCTTTACCATAAACATAAAGGCAATACCCCCTCTTTGTCTTTATCTGCTAACATATGAATTAGAGAGTTGTCAATAGATTTTGTTCAAATATGGGGGTTGTCCCTCAATTAATCAGTGTTGGATACAATCTATCGGCTATCACAAGAAAGACGATAAAAACAGATATCATAATCAAAAAATCAATGCCAAAACTGTGAATATTTTGACCGCCTTTAATCATGTATCCACGCAGAGCATCCACAAGATAGGTAAGCGGATTTAACCTCGCAAACCAGCGAAGCCAGCCTGGCATGAGAGCCAAAGGGTAGATTGCATTACTGGCAAAGAAAAGCGGCATAGTGAGGATCTGGCCAATCCCCATAAAGCGTTCACGTGTTTTTACAATGCATGCAACAATAAGCGAAAAAGTGGAAAAGATTGCGGACCCTAATACCACGCTCAATAAAACACCCGCAATAGACTGCGGTTCCCAGCGAAGAGCAATTCCCATAGCGAGTGCAACAAAATAGATAATCACTACTTGTACCAGCCCGCGGAATCCTGCTGATAGCGCTTTCCCAAACACAAGTGAACCGCGCAGTGCCGGACTAACCAACAGTTTATGTATAATTCCCAGGTCTCTTTCCCATATGACAGCTATTCCATAGAAGATAGCGCTGAACAGCACGCTTTGAGCCAGGATGCCGGGAGTCATAAATGCAAGATAACTCACCCTGCCTGTCGGTATTGCTCTGATACGGCTGAAAACCTGTCCGAAGATTACCAGCCACAACACGGGTTGAACAGCACGGGTAAACAATTCTGTGGGATCTCGGACAATCTTTCTTATCTCCATTTCAGAAATAGTCAGACTTTCCCTTAAAAATCTTAATGGTAAAAAGGAGTTAACCCAGCCTGTTTGCTGTTCTACGGGTTTTTCTGACATCACGGTAATTCCCTCCTCCCTCAATCGAACCTCCGCTATAGTATACGAACACATCATCAAGACTGGCATCTGGCGACACCGAAGCCTTTAAACTTGCATTACTTCCTATTGCTACAATTTTCCCCTGAAGCATGAGAGCGATCTCATCACAAAGTTGATCCGCTTCCTCCATATCATGAGTTGTAATCAGTATTGTCATACCGTATTCCTTATTCAGTGCCTTGAGCCGATCCCATACCATCCTTCTTGCAATAGGATCGAGACCAATCGTAGGTTCATCGAGGAACAAAACACTGGGTCTGTGAAGTATAGCCTGCGCGAGTTCAAGTCTGCGGATCATGCCGCCGGAATAGGTTTTCACGAGCTTGTTTGAAAAGTCATTGAGACTCATAAAGTTAAGCGAATCCTCGATCCTTACTTTTCGATAGGACTTTTTCATCCCGTAGAGCCTGGCTGACAGCACGAGATTTTCATAGGCAGTCAAACCACCGTCTGCAGAAAGCATCTGTGGTACATATCCGATCCTTTTTCTCACCTCTGCCGGAAACATACTAACATCGAACCCTGCAATACTGGCGGTTCCTAAAGTGGGTTTCATGAGTGTTGTGAACATCTTTATTGTTGTTGTTTTCCCTGCGCCGTTAGGACCGAGCAAGCCGAAGATTTTTCCCTGTGGGACATTAAAATTAATGGAATCAACAGCCACAAAAACTCCAAAATGCTTTGTGAGATTTTTTGTTTCTATTGCATACGGTTGGATAATACCTTCCTTGAGCGGATTCACGGGATCCGTTTCCCTATCAGAAACCTGTAATTCTACAGTTTCATTGTTCATACTTTTCGTCCTTTTCTGTTTTCCATAGCACTCTTCCGGTCAGGCAAAAAAACCCTTTCGAGCTGCAGTAAACCCAGCAACAGCGCCTCCCGGCTTTCAGAGTCCAGTTTCAAAACCTTCGCACTCAATTTTTTTTCAGTTTCTCTTGTAATTTTAAGAAAAAGCTTGTTGCCCTTTTCTGTAAGCTTGAGAGGAGCTTGCCTTCGATCCTGGGATCTATGGCTCCTCTCAATAAATCCGCGCTTCACCAGCCAATCTACACTCCTTGACATTGAGGGCTGACTCACCCCTTGATGCCGGGCAATCTCGCTTATCAGTGTTCTGCCGCGTATAATACTGGCCATGATCCTGAAATGCGGTACACTCAACTCCTTTGGAACGCAGGAACGTATCTCGTTCCTTAGCTGTGCCATTGAGGGTGGAATGACTTCTAAAAGCCTCTTTGCTATTGTTTGTTCGCCTTGCATAAATATCAATGCTAATATATAACTTTGTTATGTAATGTCAAGGAATTCCGGTATGACCTCTTGAAAGGAACGTTTTTTTACGAGCAGAGGCAAACAACCTTTTCCCAGAAGAGAGAGCAAATAAGCAAACTCCATTATGGCATAGTTCGGGTTCATGAGGTTACGGTACGATTAGCTTTATACTTTTCGGCAGTATTAAGTTTACTTCCTTGATCTATTTATATATTTCGGGTTTATCAAATATATTTTTATTGAATTTTCACAAATGCATTCCTATATTATAAGCAGAGATCAGCTCACAGCATTATGCTTGTGTGGCTCTTCAAAAGGCGACTTCGGTCGCCCTTTTTTTTGTGCGCTAAGCATGGGCGATAACGTGAGGTGCAAGTCCGCTATGAGCTTGGTGGGTACGCAGTTTGTATCAAAGAGAAACTATACTAAAATGGAAAGACTATCTAGACAGTGTAAATGGTATCCAGTATGCCCGATCAAGAATTTTTATGAGAAAGGGCAATTGGATGAAAAATGGGTAAGACTGTATTGTAAGGGAAACTGGGAGAGCTGTATCCGCTATCAGATGGAAGAGCGGGGAGAAATACACCCGGATTCTATGCTTCCTGACGGCAGCATAGATGAGAAGTTACGAACATCATAACAAACAATAAATTAGACCATGACATGGTACCCGAAAAATGCAATAACCCAAACCATTTTGTTTTTCAAAGGGTTATTTTACCATCTGAACGCTTGGATGTTTCCATTCCTGCTGTTCTTTCCCTGTGAGAACCCATTGTTCTTATACGGATGGTATTGAGCTCTTGTGGCGGGCTGTTGCGGTCGTGCAACCACACCTATCTGCCTGTAGGAAACCTGAGGTCGTGTAACCTGTCTAAATGCACTACCTGAATCAAATGTTTGCCTGCTAACAACGGTGACTGCATTTGAAACCCTTGCATTCTCGTAACTGGCCTTGATTCTAGAGGTGTTCCAGCTTATCCATTCGTCATCCGGTATGTACGACGAAACCTCGGCCACCCCGCTATTACTTACAGCGACCATATCTCCCGCATAAATTCTGGTACTCTCCGATGCCGAGTCAATTCTTACACTGCCAGAGATCACAGAAACTTCTGTAATACTATTATTGCTTATGTTTACGTCGAACTGTGCGCTGCTATCTGCACCTACTGAAACATACGGCGCATCAATCTCGAAAAGAGAACCCTCAGGACTGCCTTCCCTGTCAATGTAAACCCTGCCTCTTTGTAGGTTTATTGCGACCGTGTTTGAAGAATCGTCAATACTTATTACATTGAACTCGGTGTTCTGCTCTGCCCTAAGGTATGAACTTCCGAAGAACTGAATCACCGCTTTCCCGCCTTCAGATACCCAATAGGTGTCGTTCTGCATAACAGGCATATTTATAGAAACTGTTTGCCACTCATTATTTGTGTCCGCTGCTTTGAGATAGACATTGCCAATAATAAGACTTGTTCTCGCATCACCTGGAGAATCCGCACTTGCGTGAAGCGGAACTGCCAAAAATATCGTAACAAAAAGTACTGTTAATAACTGTTTCATAACATCCTCTTTCTCTTATATTATTTAACGAAATATGATGAGAAAAGGTTCCGCTCGGATAATGCCCCGGTGTCTGTTGTGTGTATCACAAGACACAGAATTTTAGACTTATGTCTTCAGTAATATATTGTTTTTTATGTTTTTTATGCTTATAAATAATTTATAATAAAATGTTTTATGGATTGAATGAAAGTCCAAAGGAGAAGTGATGAATGAATTGAGAGTCAGGTTTGCTCCAAGCCCCACGGGATTCCTCCATATAGGTGGCGCACGGACAGCCTTGTTTAATTATCTGTTTGCACGACATAATAACGGCAAATTTATATTAAGGATAGAAGATACGGATAAGGAACGATCAACGAAGGAATCTGTTGATGCAATCATCAACGGACTTATGTGGCTCGGGCTTCATTGGGACGAGGGGCCTTTTTATCAGTCACAGAGGACAGAACTCTACAAACAGCATGTGGAACAGTTATTGAATGAGGGAAAGGCATACCGTTGTTACTGTACGACTGAGGAGCTTGAATTTAAAAGAACAAAAGCACTTGCCGAAAAAAGGAAACCTATCTATGATAGGACATGCAGGGAAAGGACAGACCATCCTGATAAACCGTATGTTGTTCGATTTAAGTCACCGATGTACGGTACCACTTTGGTAAAGGACATGGTCAAAGGGAACATCCTGTTTAACAACGAGGAGCTTGAGGATTTCGTTATCCTGCGAAGCGACGGAAGCCCTACATACAACTTCGTTGTTGTGGTTGATGATGTGGATATGAACATCACCCATATTATACGTGGAGACGATCATCTTAACAATACCCCTAAGCAGATCTTCCTCTACAATGCATTTAACTATACTATTCCGCAGTTTGCCCATATCCCCTTAATACACGGTACGGACAAGGCAAGGCTTTCAAAAAGACACGGGGCCACGTCTGTAGAGGCGTACCGAAATGAAGGCTATCTTCCCGAGGCATTAGTAAATTACTTAGTGCGGCTTGGCTGGTCATTCGGTGATAAAGAGGTGTTTACTATGCAAGAGATGATAGACAACTTCTCCTTTGATAATATCTCCAAATCAGCAGCAATATTCAATCCAGAAAAGCTGCTGTGGCTGAATGCAACCTACATACGCGAGAAGTCCGCTGAACAGCTTCTGACACTGCTTGAACCATTTATAAAGTTACGCGGTTTAACGGACAGTTTGAAGGATTTAAACCGATCGAACCTTCTTAAGTTGATCGACGAGACAAAACTTCGTTCTCGTACGCTAATAGAACTACTCGATATGATGGATTATTATTTCAAAACGGATATCGAGTACGATCAGAATGCCGCAAAAAAACTTTTTACTCCAGAAAAGACAGTATACCTTGAGGCCATACTTCCCCGTTTATCCAGCATTAAAGACTTTTCTCGGGAACATATTGAAGAGGTCATAAAATCCTATGCTGCCGAATCCGCATTGAAACTCGGAGATGTTGCACAGCCGCTCAGACTTGCAGTTACCGGAAGGACCGTAAGTCCGGGACTGTTCGAGATTATGGAGATCCTCAGGAAGGACAGGGTTATCAAAAGGCTCGAAAATGCAATCAAGTATATCAAGGAAAAAAATGGTCAAAAAATCGGTTAGCAGTGCGCCCCTCATGAGCGACATGAAGCTCTTTTCGTTAAACGTAACTATAGCAAAAATTCATTTTTATTCATTCCTGACATGGATAGAGAAGCTGTCCACGAAGTATACCTCGAATGTATACCATGCAATTCACGGCGTGCCCTCTTCATTCGGATCACTCTGTCAACCTTTGTGAAGGATTTAACCTATGAGTGACCATACACATGAGCATGATTTACAGTCAGGTTCTCAAGGACTTTTGATTGCCCTTATCATAACGATCATAATTATGTTGGCCGAGGTTGTCGGGGGCTTCCTTAGTAACAGTCTTGCCCTACTTGGAGACGCAGGACACATGTTTACAGATGTATTTTCACTCGGTTTAAGCCTCTTTGCAATTAATATGGCAAAAAAACCTCCTAACAGCACAAGGACGTTCGGTTATCATCGCATGGAGGTTATGGCTGCACTTACCAATGGGCTGCTCCTTATTTTAATATCCTTAGCCATATTTTATGAGGCTTATAAAAGGTTTGCATCGCCGCCGGAGATAAGTGGATCGCTCATGCTTATAATTGCCTCAATCGGACTCATCGGTAATATAGCAAGCATCTATGTGCTAAAAGACACACATACTAAGAATATAAACATACGCAGTGCGTTTCTGCACATTTTGGGCGATACACTTTCTTCCCTTGGCGTTATCATAGGCGGTATATTAATTATAACTGAAAAATGGTATTTTGTCGATCCGATCATCAGTATACTTATCGGCATTATAATAATCAGGGGCGCTATAGGCATAATTTTTGAATCAAGCTCGATCCTTCTCGAATATGTACCTGGAAACATAGATCCAAATACTGTCAACAAGGCATTGCTGAGCATCAAAGGCGTAAAGAACGTACATGATCTGCATATATGGTCCATCACATCTGGATTATATGCAATGAGTTCTCATGTCATGATAGATGACACTATGATAAGTGAAGGAGCATTGCTCATACAACAGGTCGAGGCTATTATGAAGCAGCAGTTTAACATCACTCATACCACTATACAGCTTGAATGTGATAACTGTGAATGTGGCATGGTATGCAGTATGATTACCAAAAAAGAAAGGACAGAACATGATTGAACACAAGGACCCCGTATGCGAAATGATGGTGGAAGAAGGTACTGAGGCGGGGACATATACCTACAAAGGTGAAACATATTATTTTTGTTCGAAATCATGCGTTGAGCGGTTCAAAGAAAACCCAGAAAAGTTCCTTACATCGAGTCATGCCACGGTTGAGATGCCGGTGCATTCGGATAGGAAACCAACGAACCGGATCAAGACCATTGTCCTGCCCATAGAGGGTATATCCTGCGCATCGTGTGTCGCCAAGATAGAGAAGTCTCTGTCAAAACTCGAAGGCGTATCATTGGCAAACGTAAACTTCGGCACGGAAAAAGCGGTTGTAAAATATGATCCCGGCCTGCTCGACATCGATGACTTTAAGCTTGCGGTCTCAAGTGCAGGTGCCTATAACATAATAGATGACGTGGGCAATCCTGATAAAGAGGCCCAACTGAGGCTTGCTGCTTTTAAGGCATTGAAACTAAAGTTTATTTTTAGTGTTATAATAGCTGTTATCACCATGCTGCTCGGTATGAAGGATATGATCCCGCTCTTGAAAGACATACCTTCCCGATATAACGACATAATCAACTATACAATGTTTGTCCTCACAACACCTGTACTTTTTTGGGCTGGCGATCAATTTTTCAGGGGTGCATACGCAGAGGCAAGGCATTTTTCTACAAACATGGATACGCTTGTAGCACTTGGTACATCAGTGGCGTATATCTACAGTACAGTTGTTACCTTTTTTTCGCTCCATGCCGCAGCCCATGTTTACTTCGATACAACTGCATGGATCATAGCACTGATCCTGCTTGGGAGGCTGCTTGAGGCGTATTCAAAGGGTAAAACAACCGATGCCATAAGGTCACTCATGGCATTAAAGCCTCAAACAGCACGACTGGTCAGAGACGGGAATGAAACAGAAGTCATGGTCGATGAGATCGTAAAAGGAGATATACTGCGGGTTAAACCCGGAGAAAAAATACCTGTGGATGGGGTTATTGTAGAGGGCAGCTCCACAATTGACGAGTCCATGCTGACCGGGGAAAGCATGCCAGTTGAAAAGGGAGCGAAAAATGAAGTGTTTGCAGGAACCATAAATGCATCCGGAAGCTTCTTGTTGAAGGCTACAAAGGTAGGGGCTGACACTGCACTATCACAGATCATCAGGCTGGTAACCGAGGCACAGGGCTCAAAGGCTCCGGTAGAAAGGCTTGCAGATAAAGTTGCAAGCTATTTCGTGCCTGTTGTCATAGGTTTATCACTCATAACCGCTGTTTTATGGTACATATCTACGCCCGATCATTCTGTATCCATTGCACTTACAAATCTTGTTTCTGTTCTTGTTATTGCATGCCCTTGCGCACTCGGACTTGCAACCCCGACCGCTGTGATAGTAGGTCTTGGCAAAGGTGCACAGCACGGTATACTTATTAAAGGCGGTGAGAGCCTTGAAAAGGCTTATGGCATTACAAGAATAATATTTGACAAGACCGGTACACTAACGCAAGGTAAGCCCGTGGTAACGGATGTAATTCCTATCGATACAGATGTAAATAGCCTGTTGTTATACATTGCCTCTATAGAATCATTATCGGAACATCCGATAGCACAGGCAATAGTGAAATATGCCCAGCAACATAATGTGCAGATAAAGCATGTTGAAGGATTTACGACACAAGCCGGTGTTGGCGTATCCGGCATTGTCGACGGCAATGCTGTGAATGTCGGCAAACCCGACAGCAGTGAAGGAAAAGACCTTGCATTGCAGGGGAAAACGGTTCTTATTGCCAAGGTTAACGGTAAACTATCCGGCATTATAGGCATGCAGGATATTCCAAAACAAGATGCAAAAAAAGCAATTTCCGAACTAAAGCAGGTAGGAATAAAAATAGCCATGATAACAGGTGATAACAAAGATACCGCTTCAGCAATAGCCTCAAAACTGGGCATCGATGACTTTCAGGCTGGTGTTTTACCGGCAGATAAGGCAAAAGCAGTAAAATATTATCAACAAAGGGGAGATAAAACAGCAATGGTTGGTGATGGCATAAACGATGCACCTGCATTAACTACAGCGGATCTTGGAATTGCTATAGGTTCCGGGACGGATATAGCAATAGAAGCATCGGATATAACTATAATAAGCGGTGAATTGACAACAATATTCAAGGCTATAAAGCTTGCACAGGCAACCATGAAAACAATCAGGCAAAATCTTTTCTGGGCATTCTTCTATAATATTATTGCAATACCTATCGCTGCTGGCGTATTATATCCATTCTTCCACATACTCCTAAATCCTGTCATTGCAGCATTAGCAATGGCATTTAGCTCTGTATCTGTCGTTTCAAACTCATTGCGATTAAAAAACACTAAGGTTTAAAATTCAACAAATAGTGTTAAAAAAGTTGACAAATTAAATACCAATGATAAGAATAAGATTCATATTTTAAAAAAATGTCTTATTTTTAAACTTGTTAGCTATAGACTTCTTTGGTATAAATAATGCATACTGTCTGTAAGCAGGAGTGGTTAATTATTATGATACACAGTGTATTAATAATTGATGATTCAGAGAGTGAACGCAGCGAGATAAAAAACGTTCTCGAAGGTACAGGTCTTTTTAATGCGTTCTATGAAGCATCGGATGGTCTGAATGGATTTAGAAGTATGTTATCCAACTCGCCTGATCTTATATTGTGTGATCTTATTATGCCAAATTTCGATGGCTTTAAATTTTTACGGCTTAAAAAATCACGACAGGATTATGACAATATACCCGTATTGCTTGTAACAGGCAGAGACGATATGAATGATAAAATCAACGGGCTGGAAGAGGGTGCACAGGATTATGTTTTAAAGCCATTCAATCCGCTCGAACTTATAGCAAGGGTAAAAGCTCATTTGAGAATAAAACTTCTTCAAGATGAATTGAAACAGGTAAACGAAAAGCTTGAAACATTATCCAACACAGACCCATTGACAGGACTTTTCAACAGAAGATATTTTTTCAATATATTTGAGCGAGAGTTCGAACGATCGAAAAGATACGATAGGGCATTATCTTTATTAATGGTAGATATCGACTTTTTTAAATCCGTGAATGATAAATGTGGGCATTTGATCGGCGATAAAGTACTAACTGTCGTTGCAAGGGTACTAAAAACGGATCTAAGAAAAATAGATAGTTGTGCAAGGTACGGTGGGGAGGAATTTGTGATACTGCTACCGGAAACCGAAATCAAGGGCGCAGAGAGCGTTGGTAACAGGTATTTGAACGAGATACGCGAACAGGATCTTTCCGATATTTGTAAAGGGATAAAGACAATAACCTTTTCTATCGGGATTGTATGCCTACCCGACGATACCATAAAAACCACGGATTTATTCCTTAAATATGCTGATGACGCTTTGTACGCAGCAAAAAAAGCCGGCAGAAACAAACTCGTTGTGTACAGTTAGCCTTAACCCGAATCCTTGATACTATTGAATTTACAGATTATCTTTATATTCAATGAGGTGAACCTTGGAATATAAAGATTATTATAAAATACTCGGCGTTGATAAAAACGCCACGCAGGAAGAAATTAAAAAGGCGTACAAAACGCTCGCACGTAAGTACCACCCTGACCTTAATCCGAATGATAAAAAGAAAGCCGAAGAAAAGTTTAAAAAAATAAATGAAGCTTATCAGGTACTTGGTGACACTGATAAAAGGACTAAATATGATCAGCTTGGCTATAACTGGGATAGGATTTCAAGTCAGGATCAATGGGGAAGGAGAAGCTATGCCGGGGCAGGTCCAACAAATTTCGGAGGAACAAATTTTTCTGATTTCTTTGAAACATTCTTTGGAGGACATGGTGGTGGTGCAGCAGGTATAAACCTTGAAGATCTTCTTGGAGGTTTTGGTAATAGACACGCCGAACCGGAATACAACGCAGATCAGGAATCCGAAATAGAAATAACTTTATTAGAGGCTGTTAACGGAACAAAGAGATTAATAAATATCCCTTCTACGGATGTATGCAATATATGCGGTGGTAGCGGGTATATAGGAAGGACAGCATCGTATAAAGGAAGGAACATTTCCAGCCAAAATATCTGTCCGCATTGCAATGGAACTGGTTATGTACAGAGAAATAAAACTATAGAAGTAAAAATACCAAAGGGTGTAAAACAGGGATCAAAGATAAAACTTTCCGGTGAGGGTAATATGAACCCTCACACAGGTAAAAAAGGGTCATTGTATTTGAATATAAAGATAAAACCGTCTCCGCCATTCATTGCAAAAAATGAGGATCTTTACCTCGAATTACAGGTTTATCCATTCGAAGCGATACTCGGTAAAAGTGTAAATATACCTTCTCCAACCGGTGGTGAAATAAGCCTTAAAATACCATCTGGTGCACAGAATGGCCAATTGTTAAAATTAAAAGGCAAGGGTATACAATCGACATCGAGACTCGGTGATCTATATGTAAGAATTAATATTACAATACCATCCAGTATGTCTTCAGAGGAAAAAAGGCTTATGGAAGAATGGCAGAAATTAAGGGGACAGGATAATCCGAGAAGGCAGTTTTAATGAAGAGGTTGTACCATCTCAAGATCAAACCTAAAGACATATCAAGCCTTGTTCTACTGCCGGGTGATCCCCAAAGAACATCATATATAGCGAATAATTTTTTACAACAGACCAAGATTATAAATGAATACCGAGGACTCAGTGCCTATACCGGGTTTTATAACAACCAGAGGGTATCTGTCGTTACTTCCGGTATGGGAGCACCATCTGCAGCCATAGTAATAGAGGAGCTCAAAAGACTTGGGGTAAATACAATAATAAGAACAGGCACATGCGGCGGAGTAGCCAAAAGTGTTAAACCTTCGGATCTTGTTATACCAACAGGTGCTGGCTCTCTTATAGGTTTTAAGAAAGCTTTTGGTATTGAGGACATTCCATCAGTACCAGACTTTTATGTTTTAGAGAACCTTGTAACAAGCGCTCAAAAATACAGAACCACAACAACCAGACAGCCACTTAGCATCCATATAGGTCCGATTATGACATCCGATGCGTTTTTTTCAGAAAAGAAAGATGCAAAATCTCTGGAATTAAAAGGTATCCTCGCAATGGAGATGGAGTGCTCAGCACTTTTTGCGCTTGGCCATGTGCTTGGCATAAAAACCGGGGCCATCTTGCTCGCAACTGGAAACATCAATTACGCACAACAAGTCATGGATTCGCCAGCAATACGCGCGTCTATGGATAGTATGATTGTGATTGTTTTGGATGCATTAACTCGAAAAATGCTATAAGCAATTTTTTTCATTAGGATGGGTACCCCTTTGCTCATTGCATAAACTCCATTATTTTACAAACGAATATTTTTGAGTTTATATAAACTTCAAGACTGGACTGTTCTGAAATCAGGGTTATATTATTTTTATGAAAGTGTTGAAATGGATAATGATAATAGCTATAATTGTTGCTGGCATATTCTTGCTGAAAGATATAGCAGGTCATGAGCAAAAGAATATCCAAAACATAAATGCACGTCATGCGGCAAAAGCGGAACAGTACACAACTGGCATAGTACAGCATGTACAGCAGCAAATTAACAAGGATGTTAAGCAGGGATACAAAGGCCTTCCAATGAGCCCTTCGCAGCAATAACCCTTGTTGTACTATACTATCTTACAAATGCATGTTCATGGTTGAGCACGGTTTTGAGGTATTCGCCGGTGTACGATGCATTGTTATGGGCAATTTCCTCTGGTGTACCTTTGGCAACAATGTACCCGCCCTTGTCCCCTCCTTCTGGTCCCAAGTCTACAATATAGTCCGCTGACTTTATTACATCGAGATTATGCTCTATTACGATGACGGTATTACCTTCGTCTACAAGCCTGTTCAGGACATTCAACAGTTTTTTTACATCATCAAAATGCAGGCCTGTAGTTGGTTCATCAAGTATGTATACGGTTTTGCCAGTACTCCTCCTGCTCAGCTCTTTTGCGAGTTTAACCCGTTGTGCCTCTCCACCGGAAAGCGTTGTAGCGGACTGACCAAGTTTAAGATAATCAAGACCGACATCGTACAACGTTTGCAGTTTCTCTTTTATTGACGGTATATTAGCAAAAAAATCCAATGCCTCTTCTACCGACATGTCCAGTATATCAGAGATGTTCTTTCCTTTATAGTAAACTTCGAGCGTTTCTCTGTTGTAGCGTTTGCCCTTGCAACCGTCACACTGGACATAGATGTCGGGCAAAAAATGCATTTCGATCTGCAGCATTCCCTGCCCTTCGCACGTTTCACACCTTCCGCCACGTACATTGAAACTAAACCTACCTTTTGCATACCCTCTAGCCCTTGCCTCCTGTGTCTGAGCAAATACATCCCGTATAGGGTCAAAAACGCCGGTATAGGTTACGGCGTTGGAACGTGGCGTTCTCCCTATAGGTGATTGATCTATCTGTATCACTTTGTCAACGAGCTCTATTCCTTCGATCCCCTGATAATGTACGATAGTACCTGTAGGACCATTCAGCTTTTGATATATGACATTGTACAGTGTATCAATGACAAGGCTGCTTTTGCCAGAACCTGAGACCCCAGTTACGCAGATAAAAAGGCCGACTGGAAATTCCACATCGATATGTTTAAGGTTATTGGCATAGACGCCCTTGAGCTTTATGAATCCTCGCACAGGTTCCCTGCGTTTCTGAGGAATGGGAATCGAAAGCCTGTTGGAAAGATATTTTCCTGTAAGAGACTCACTGTCCTTCATGATCTCCGATGGTGTGCCTTTTGCAATGACCTCGCCTCCTTTATGCCCAGCAGCAGGTCCCATATCAACGATGTAATCCGAAGCCATGATTGTTTCCTGGTCATGCTCCACAACAATCACCGTATTACCAAGATCTCTTAATTTCAAAAGTGTTTTAATAAGTTTACCGTTATCCCTCTGGTGTAATCCTATGGTAGGTTCATCGAGTATGTATAACACACCGACCAGTCCTGAACCGATTTGGGTTGCAAGTCTGATCCTTTGATATTCTCCCCCTGAAAGCGTACTTGCCATCCGGTCAAGACTGATATAATCAAGCCCAACATCATGCAGAAATCCTATTCGGTTTTGGATCTCCTTGAGTAGCCGTTCTGCAATGAGCTTCTGTTTTTCAGTCAGTGATAATGATTGTATGAAGTTGTATGCCTGTTCGATCGTCATGCGGGTAAATTCATAGATGTTCTTGCCTCCGATTGTAACGGACAGACTTTCTTTTTTCAATCGTGCACCATTGCATACCGGACAAACCTTATAGTTAAGGTATTTTTGAATTTCAGAAATAATAAAAGGGTCATCCTCTTCATGATACTTTCTTTTCAGATGAGAGAGAACACCTTCGAACGAATGATCGAATTTGTTTATCTGTTTTGCATAAGCCTGACTTTCAACCGCATTTGTCCCATAGAGTATGATAGCCTTCTGCCATTCTGGAAGCTTATGAAACGGTGTATCAAGATTAATACCAAAATTGCTTTCGAGCGAATCAAGCATTTCATGGAAGTAAAAACTGTTTCGCTTACGCCACGGAGCTATTGCACCCTGATTTATCGAAAGTGTCTTATCTGGTACTACCAGATCTGGTGCAAAATCTGCGAGATACCCTATACCATCACAATTCTCGCATGCACCATAAGGACTATTGAAGGAAAATATCCTTGGTGCAAGTTCCGGCAGGTTTGTACCGCACTCTGTGCACGCAAACTTCTGGCTCATGCTAAATGATCTGCCTTCGTCAACAAGCTCGACTTCAACAACTCCCTCTGCGAGAGAACTTGCATTTTCGATAGAATCGGCAATTCTGGAACGCATCTGTTCACCGACAACTATCCTGTCTACGACTATAGATATTTTGTGTTTTTTGTTTTTATCGAGTTTAATCTCATCCTGGAGGTTGAAGTCCTGTCCGTCGACCTTTGCCCTTGTGTAACCCTTTTTGCGCCACTGTAAAAATTCCTTTTTAAACTCGCCTTTATCGCCTCGAACGACAGGCGACATGATCATGATGCGTGTATCCTTGCCGAGTGATATTACCTGATCCACCATCTGATCAACACTCTGGGATATAAGTTCTCTTCCGCACGTTGGACAATGAGGCGTGCCTATCCTTGCATAGAGAACCCTAAGGTAATCATAGATCTCTGTTACGGTACCTACAGTGGATCGAGGGTTGTGGCTTAATGCCCTCTGTTCTATGGAAATAGCAGGAGACAATCCCTCTATAGAATCAACATCCGGTTTGCTCATCTGACCGAGGAACTGCCTTGCATAAGCTGATAAAGACTCAACATACCTCCGCTGTCCCTCTGCATATATGGTGTCAAAGGCAAGTGTACTCTTTCCGGAACCGGATAGCCCAGTTATCACTACAAATCTGTCACGTGGTATATCTATATCGATATTTTTAAGATTGTGCTCTCGCGCACCGCGTACGATGATATAATCCATCATTTGTTTCCTGTTTACATACCCCAGCTTATCTGAGCCGCATCGCGATGGTCATTGTGAGGGAGTTAAACGACCAGAGCAGTCTCCAGCTCATTGGAAAACTATAGATTGCTAAACTCACTTTGTTAGCTCGCAATGACAAACGTATAATTATCACACACTCTCCATAAGAGGGGGAAAAAGCCGGTTACTTCACGATTGTTCCGGATTGCCTTTTCTGCTTTATTGAGGACATCTTGCTCGCTAGTAAAATAGCTGCAACCATGCTTTCGGCATTTGCAATTCCCTTTCCTGCAATATCATAAGCTGTACCGTGATCAACGGATGTCCTTACGATAGGCAGTCCAAGGGTAACATTTACAGAGTCATCAAAATTGATCATTTTAATCGGTATCAATGCCTGATCATGATATATGCCTACTACCACATCGTATTTTCCTTTATAGGCGAAATGGAAGGCAGTATCAGCGGCAAGAGGGCCGAATACCTGAATACCCATGCTCTCTGCTTTCTTTATTCCAGGTATAATAAGTTCTTTTTCCTCTACGCCAAACAAACCTTCTTCACCTGCATGTGGATTCAGGGCTACGACTGCAATCTTTGGATTTTTTATACCGAAGTAATCTACAAGTGCCTCATAGGTCAGCTTAATAGTTTTAAATATCATTCCAGGTGTTATCGTGTTTGGTATTTCTCTTATAGGAAGATGGGTTGTAACGAGCGAAACTTTGAGTTTTTTACCCACAAGCATCATACAAAAATCTTCTGTACGTGTCAGCTCTGCAAGCATTTCTGTATGTCCAGGATAGTTAAACCCTGCATTGTTTATAGCTGCTTTGTTTATGGGCGCAGTTACCATTGCATTTATAGAACCGATCATTGCAAGCCGTACTGCTTCTCTTATATACGTTACCATCATTTTACCCGCAATCTTATCCGGTCTGCCAATCTTAAGCCTTGCGGGATCAAGGTTGGACAATTTAACGATATTGATTGTCTTGATATTCGGTTTTAGCGATTTTATATCATCAACAGATATTATATTTACGTCTAATTTTGCGTTCAAATCCGAAACAGTTTTTTTTATAACGTTTGGATCTCCGAGCACAACCGGTATGCAATCTTTTGTTGTTCTCGGTTCCTTGTATGCTTTTACGATCACCTCAGGGCCTATACCTGTAGGGTCACCCATTGTTATGCCTAGTCTTGGTAGTTCCATCAATTCCTCCAACTATAAAAGTTCATTATAGATCGTAATGATAGTTTTTTGTCTTTTTGTCAATAACCAATTTTTTAGAGCAGAATCCAACTTGCTTATATATATATCGTTACGGATTTTGTCTTTTACCTCACTTAAGGGAAGAAGCTCTGATGATTTAAATCCGTTGATAAATATAATTTCATAACCAACGGGCGTTCTTACAGGTCCTATAAGGTCTCCTGGTTTTGCCTTAAAAATCGCACTATCCAAAACCGGGAAAAGACTTCCTTCCTGTACATAACCAAGGTACCCACCTGATTTTTTTGTATATTTGTCATCAGAATATTTCATGGCTACATCACTAAAGGCCTCTCCATTGTTGATTTTAGAGACAACAGACTCGGCGATTTTAAGTAATTTTTTCTGTTGTTCAGGGGAGGCGTTTGGCGGCACTTCAATCAGTATATGACTTATATTGGCCTGCTTTATCCCTGTAAATTCTTTTTTGTGTGCAATATAATATCTCTGTATGTCATCATCGGTTATTGTAATCTCGCTTCTAAATTTATAACTTACCAGCTTAGACTTGGCTATCTCGCTCTTGATTTCATCCTTATATGCGTTAAAATCTATTCCTTTACTCTTGAGATCCGACTTAAGAGAACTTATTGGTACACCATTTGCTTCGGACATTTGTTCTATAGCATTGTCAACATCGCTCTCATCTATAGATGCCCCCAAGGTCTTGAGTTCATTATAGATGATGTCGTCATCTATGAGATCGTCCAGGGCTTTCTTCTTCAAATCTTGAGAATCCGGATATTTCTGTTTGATTATTTCCACCCTTTGATTTATCTGGGATAGCGTTATAGGAGTTCCATCTACAACTGCAGCGATACCATCTACAACTTTTTTGTCTGCACCCATGATAATTGGAATACTTAACAGTACAAACAATATGCTTATATACTTCATGATTATATATCTACAGCAATCCTGCCCTTTTTAAAAGAGCATAATTTATTTTGACATTTTCTTGTTCTCTCAATGTTTTTAGCCATCTTATAAACTCGTCGTTTATTTTTTTACTCCGTAATGTATTGATAATGTCACTTTTAGCCTCACGCATGGATTCATTATGTGCTGGTATTTTATTTTTCACAAGGAATATCTGATAACCAAATTGTGTTTTTATTATACCGCTTATTTTTCCCACAGGCAAAGAGAATAATATCCCGGCAAATTCTTTTGGCAGGTCGTTGGCTGACAAATATCCCATATCTCCACCATTCGAGGCACCTGGGCTAACAGAGTAGATCTGAGCAACTTTTGAGAAACTCTGCCCGCTGTTCAAAGCATTCAGGGCTTGCTGTGCATTACTCTCGGATGCGACTTCTATCTGTTTTGCGTTTATCATTTCAGGAACAAAAAAGCTGTCTTTATGTTTATTATAATAGTCCTCGATCTCTGATTGAGACACGGTAACATTGGAAAAGTGGAATGCAAGCATTTTTTTTATTATCAACTGTTCCTTTAACTCTTTCAGCCAGAGTTTTTTATCTATCAATTTTTCTATGAATATTTTGTTAAATTCTTCATCCGTGTACCCTTGCCGCAATTGATTGTATTCTTCGTCAACTTCTTCGGTTGTAACCGTTATCCCTTCTTTTTTCGCTTCATCCAAAATTAGCATGGTATTTATAAGATTATCCAGATTGGACAGAACTATATCTTTTGATATTTGCCCTGTTTTTATACCATTCTCGGACGCAAAATTGTTAATTCTTTGTTTGAATTCATCGAGGGTAACCTTATCCTTACCGACTGTTACAACAGTTCCGCTGCCCATCGCAACCGACAAACCATTTGTACAGCTCAGCATTCCAAGCAACAATATGCATATAAGAATCGTTTTCCTTTTCATTTTACCAATGATAACATCTCTAATGTTTTAAGTACACCGTCAATTCCCTTCATGTAAATCGGTTCAAATGTTATTTGCATACCTTTCTGATCTTTAAGCTTTATAATTTTCTTATTTAATAATCCAAGAATATCCTCAGGTTGAACAGGTGTACTATGAAGAAAGGTTATTCTAAAATTATTGCCTACTCTGTCTAATTTAGCAGCTCTGATTTGTTTCATCAACACCTTTATTTTAATTATTTTTATGAGTATTTCAAGTTCTAATGGTATGCGTCCAAACCTGTCGCTTAACTCTGATACAATATCCGGAATATTTTTCTGGTCTGCATTTGCGAGTTTCCTATAAAACAGCAGTCTTAATTCTGGATCATCTATATAAGTATCTGGAATATAAGCGGGTACCGGAAAGTTAAGATGCGGTTCCACTGCTTCCTCGTATGCCTCTCCCTTAATATTAAGCATTGCTTCTTTTACCAATTCTGAATACAATTCTAGCCCTATTGCGTCTATATGACCTGATTGTGCCTTGCCAACGATGTTACCTGCACCACGCATTTCCATATCGTGTATGGCAAGCTTAAAGCCCGAACTCAACTCAGAAGAAGAGGCTATCATCTTGAGTCTGGCAAGGGACTGAGGTGAGGCTGGCCTGTTAAACGGGAGAAGAAAGTAAACATATCCCACCTGATCCGATCTCCCTACCCTACCCTTGAGCTGGTATAATTCAGAAGTACCGAATGCATCCGCATCGTTTATGATAATCGTATTTGCTGAAGGAATGTCGAGTCCGGATTCGACTATGGCCGTACTAACGAGGACATTGATTTCTTTCCTTATGAATTTAGACATTATGTTTTCGAGCTGTTTCGAAGGCATTTGGCCATGTGCAACAGCAACTGACGAAGAAGGTACTATACGTGTTATCCTGTCAGCGAACTCCTCGAGACCTTTTATTTTTCTGCTTACAACGAATACCTGTCCGTGCCGTTGCAATTCCTTCGATATGAGATCCCGTATACTCGATTCGTTATATTTCATTATATAACACTGTGTCGTTTTTCTATCTTGGGGAGGAGTGGTAATAATACTTATATCTTTTATGCCTGTAAGTGCCATTTTTAATGTCCTCGGTATAGGTGTTGCGGTAATTACCATTATATCTGCAGAAGGATTAAATTTTTTTAATGTTTCTTTGTGATCTACTCCGAACTTATGTTCTTCATCTATAATTATGAGGCCGAGCGATTTGAATCTTATGCCTTCCTTCAAGATAGAATGAGTACCTATCAATATATCTATTTTGGAGTTTGCAACTTCCTTCATTATTTTATCTCTTTCTGCCTTTGTCCTGAAACGATTTAGCACTTCTACCTTAACTGGGTACTTTTTGAATCTCTCGGAAAATGTTCTATAATGTTGTTCGGAAAGGATCGTAGTTGGTGCAAGAACGGCTACCTGTTTGTTGTCCATCACAGCCTTGAACGCAGCCCTCATGGCAACTTCTGTTTTACCATAACCTGAATCTCCGCATATGAGTCTGTCCATAGGCCTGCTGCTCATCATATCATTTATAACATCTTCTATTGCTTTTTTCTGATCGGATGTCTCTTCGTATTGAAAATCTTCTTCAAATGATTGGAAAAGGGTATCCGGCGGTGAAAAAACGAACCCGCCTCTCAATTCTCTTATTGCCTGATTATTTATGAACTCATTTGCTATCTCGTACAATTTTTCTCTTACCCTTTTGACCCTTGAATTAAAGCTGCTTCCTCCAAGCTTATCAAGCAAAGGAACAGCGTCGGAAGAAGGAATATACTGACTCAGCATATTTGCCCTTTCAACCGGCATATAAAGCTTTGCATTATCTCTGTATTCGACCTCTATAAATTCATTTTTATGCGAATCTACAACCATGAGTTTTGTACCGATAAGTCTTCCGATTCCATACTCTCTATGTACGACGTATGTGCCGAATTTGAGCTCCTCGAGATTTATCGGCTCACCTTGATATGCCTGTTTCTTTCTTTTACCTTTTTTTACACTGAAGAGATCGCTTTCCGTTATAAATGGTATTCCGTTATAAATGAATCCCTTATCTATAGTTCCATAAACAAGGTTAAGTCCGTTCTTCAATCTCAACATGAAATCCGGATACCCTGCATCTGTTATGTTTGTTTCAATCTCTGAGTCCGATAAAAGTTTCAGTATATGTTCTATTCTATCTTTATTTTTCATTACAACGACTGTCATGGGGTACTGTTTTAACATGTGTCTCAAATACTCCAATGCCGATTGAAGGTTACCTGCGCTACCGTTCATGAATGAATAGATGTGTTCAATCGGAACAGCCCTTTCTACATTAATAATTTTATTTACAATATCATGATTGGTACTATCTATCGTTATCGTCCTGTAAGCCGATAGCTTCTGTTTTATATCTTCCAATGAAATGAACATGGATTTTACATCATTAACTACCCTACCCTCTGTGAGTGCCTGCCTGTGATGTTTGTATACATCGTCAGAATACCTCTCGATTGAGGTATTGACATCAAGTGGATTTATTATGACGATATCAGTGTCCATGCTCAGGTAATCAAATATTGTTCCTTTACTTTCAAATTGCATTTCTTCAGGAGATGTAACCTTAAGTTCTCCTTCTTGTGCTAAGAATTCTGTAACAGGTGGGATAAATACACTATCAATCTTTTGGAAGGATCTTTGATCGATAACCATGTAGTAGCGTATTGATTCTACAGTATCGGACAACATTTCTATCCTTACCGGGTATTCCTTGTTTGGGGGATAAATATCAATTATGCCACCCCTGATACTGAATTCACCGATTGATGTTGATATGCCCTGCCTTGTATATCCAAGTCTTACAAGTTTATTCGACAGGTTTGCAATATCGAGTTTATCTCCAACACTCATAGTTAGTTTTAGAGATTCGAGGAGTGAAGGTGCAGGTAAGAGAGGCATCAGTGCTTTTGCAGACGCAATCATAACGTCATTTGTCTTATTGTAGAGATGTTCGCTTATAGTTGTTATTCTGTTAGCCTGAATATCTATTATCGGGAAAATACCATTGTAAGGGATGATGCCCCAGGATGGAAATATTCCAGGTATTATCTGCCCTTTGGATAACCATTCGAGTTCCTCTGATATTCTTTCCGAATATTCTCCAGAAGGTGTTATGATAAACATAGATCTGTTTGATAACTTTATATATTCATATAGCAAAACAGACCTGAAGGACGTATCATACATTCTGAGAGCGTATGTGTTGCCTTCAAGCATGGTTTCAATTTCTTTATCAATTTTGAATATTGTTTCTGCGATCATGATCAGGTGTATATAATATAATGCATTTTGTATGTTTTCAACCTGAGTTTACTCAAAAAATGCTATATTTTAATCTCTCTATGAGTAATAGGTAAATTTTTAAAAGGCAAGTATTGTTTTATTAATGTCCATAATGTGCTATATATTAATTTGTAATGAGAAAAGCTATGAATATAAATTTTAAAAATCTTGTTTTTATAGCCATATTAGCAATGTTCATGCTTTCATGCGTTAACAACAATGTACACAACAAAACGTTGCCGATTATGACTATAAGCTGTCAGGCATCCGATTGGAATCCTTATGCTGGAACATTTAATCTTAAGATATCCTACAAAGGCACAAGCTCGCCTATAAATACATCAACGCTTGATGTGTTAGTAAACAATAATGATGTTACATCTTTATTGACTATAGATACCGACAGTGCAGCAGGTGTTATAACAGGCTTAACAAATGTGTGCGATGGTGTGAATGTGTTTGCAACCATAGCAGACAATGCAGGAACATGGACATCAGCATCATGCAATCTGCCTGCACTTGCTATAAATTATCCTGCGAATGGAACAAGGATAAACGACCCACTGCCTGCAATATCCATAGCTTATGACCCGAGAACAACGGGGACCGGCTTTACCGTAAGTATGGATACGGATACAATTACCTCTCTGTGCAGTAGTGGTGTAACAACAGGTACGGTATGCCAGAAACCCATGGGTGAATATATAACCCCGGCGGGCACACACTCAATCAGTGCTTACAGATGCTTTGCCAATGGAAGTCCGTGCTGTTTCACGAGTTCTACATTCACCTTTGTACCTCCAGTACCTTCGGTAAATATTTTAAACCCATCCGGTTATATTTCGTCTACGACAGCCG
>JABEBX010019826.1_pt1 | contig 26715 bp, 22 predicted proteins | sample 7245971 | NCBI WGS metagenome assembly JABEBX01 (sample SAMN14506365, study PRJNA622280) | hot springs metagenome | biome: hot spring [ENVO:00000051]|acidic hot spring [ENVO:00002120]; feature: spring [ENVO:00000027]|sediment [ENVO:00002007]; material: sediment environment [ENVO:01001048]... | reverse complement strand
GCCTTGAATACTGTGGCCATTGCCCCGGCTCCGAGTTTGGAAATAATCTGGTAGCCTGGAATCTGCTGGAAGGTTTTCTGCTCTTCCACCGCGGCCTTTACGCGGGCAAGCTGGGTCTGCGTAACATAACCATTGGCGATAAGAATATCGGTTAGCGAGCGGTGGCTTTCCTGCTGTTCCAATTCCGCCTGCAGGGAAAGACAATCGCCGAGCTCTTCCTGCGTGCAGAATCCCTGATCAACGATGAATTTACCCATCATTGTCTCGGCCTTACTGGCGACATTATTTGGATTGCTCATAATCACTAACACTCTTATGCCGCTGGTGGGGTCAAAAACAGGCCTGACTGGCCACACGCAGCGATTATCAACACACTATCGGCACGAAAGCCGGGAAACTGTCAGATACTGATATTCTCCGGTTATGCCGGCCATTTGGCAAGCGACCCACAAATATCGTTCCACTTGTCATACGCCGGTAGAGGCACCGTAGTGCGCTATGTCCGCAGCCTGCCGGGGCGTTTTGGCCATGGATCATCAGTCCGGGACATACCCATTCCACGGCCCAAGGCATATTATCGGCTTATGGTTATGGAAACCATGAGCGTTAAATTAAGCCGTTTTTTTGCATCCAGATGATAAATCGTTCCAGCCCCTCGCGTACCTGCACCTTGGGTTGGTATCCCAATTCCCGCCGGGCCTTGGTAATGTCCGCGTATGTGATGGGAGGTTCCGAGACCGGGGCCGGGACATCCCGGCATCTGGCCTTTTGGCCCAGAATTTCTTCCAGAGTCTTCACAAAATCAAGATTTTCAACCGGGTGGCCACAGCCCAGGTTGTAAATACGATAGGCCTGCGGAGAATCCAGGGCGGCGATGAACCCATCCAATATGTCATCGATATACGTCCAGTCCCGTTTCAGGTGGCCGCCGGCAAACAGCGTAAGTTCTTCGCCGGCCATAATTTGCCGCGTCCAGTGCCACGGCATCATGTCCGGCCGGCCATGCGGGCCATAGACATTAAAAAATCGGAGAATGGTAATCGGCAGATTCCACACATGGTGATGACTGTGGGCGAATAGCTCCATCGCCCGTTTACTGGCGGGGTACGGTGCCAGCGGGCGGTCCGCGGCGGCGGTTTCCGGGAATGGCACAGGTGTGGATTGGCCATAAACCGATCCCGTGGACGCCAAGACACAGTGGGGCTTGCCAATTTGCCGGGCGGCATCCAGCAGGTTCAGCGTTCCCTGCACATTAACCGCAGCATAAATCAGCGGATTGCTGACGCTGTACCGCACTGACGCCATGGCTCCAATATGGGCAATCGCCGCGGGCTGCTGCTGTTGGCATAGCCGCAGCAGCAGATCAGCATCGCGCAGATCTCCTTCAATAAATGTAAAGCCGTTATGCGCGGTCAAATCCGCAAGATTCCGGCGCTTATGCTCCACGGGGTAATAGTCGCTTAAATTATCCAGTCCCACCACGCTTGCACCGCGCTCCAGCAGCCGCAGCGACAGCCGGGATGCTATAAACCCCGCCGCACCCGTCACAAGAACTTTCATCATTGAACTCCTGAATTCCGCGCATCGGCGGGCCTTGGCCTGCGCCGCATTTTCCGCCCGCCGCAACTATTGCGGCAAGGCGCTGACTATCGCCACACTGGCGGAACATCCAATCCGATCCGCGCCCGCATTGAGCATTGCCTGTGCGGTGGCGAGATCACGAATTCCACCAGATGCTTTAACGCGCAAGTTACCGGAATATTTTTTCAGCCACCGCACCGCCTGAACGCTGGCGCCGCCGGCGGGATGAAATCCGGTGCTGGTTTTAACAAAATCCGCTCCACCCTCTCTGGCCGCCTGGCATCCCGTGGCAATCTGCGATTCATTGAGCAGCGCGGTTTCCAGAATGACTTTGACAACAATCTCTGGTGAAACCGCTTTGGCCTCCGCCGTGACACGCTGAACATCCAGCCGGGCGGCATCCACATTCCCCGACAGCAGGGCGGGCATCCAGATCACCATGTCAATTTCATCGGCGCCGGCGTTGGCGCAGCAGCGGGCTTCCAAGGCTTTCACCGCGCCCGGCTGGGTTCCAAATGGAAATCCAACCACCGCGCATGCGGCCACGGGCGGATGGGCAATGCCCTGGGCGCCCGCCGATGCGGTAAGGAGAAGTTTTTTTACCAGTTCAATCCAGCACGCGTTCACGCATACCGCCGCAAAATGAAATTCCATGGCCTCGGCCACCAGCGCGTGGATTTCCAATTCGGTGGCCTCCGGCTTCAGCAGCGTGTGATCAATGCGGCGGGCAAGTTGCGGGCGATTCATCTTGATGTTCCATTTCCTATATACGCACATGGATAATGTAGCATGGATTTGCACTTGCGCGTATTGGCGGGCGATGTGTGCCGATGCGCGGGCCGTGGTTTTGGGACGTTTGCAAATCAAAAAAATGAGAAAATTTTTCTCAAGTTTTGCGTGCAGACGGCCCGGCACACGGTATAATCCCAGATAGTGACGAGGGTGGTTTACCTTTACGGGAGGTGCAACATGCGGCGATCGCCTAAGAATCCGGGAAACGTGGATATTACTTCCGCCTTGACCGGTTGGAATTTTGAACCCGGACAAGTCAATGTGCGAATTATTCGTGGCCGGGACGGAAAACCCAAAATACAACTGCGGCTTGATCTGGGGCTGCTGCAAATGGAAATCAGCGGACGGCCCGATGGCAAGCGCCCGCACAAACACGCATCGGAATTGGATTATCAACTTCATCGTCTGAAAAAATCCATGGAAAACCGCGACCCCGCCGGCAATGCCGTGCCTTTCCAGCTTTCGCAGCGGGATTGCCGGCTGCTGCAGGAGGAATCCTCCATTTTTTATCATCGTTATTTAAGTCTCTTTGTGCTGGGGCAGTATGACGGCGTGGTGCGCGATACGCGGCATAATCTGGGCGTATTGAATTTGTGCCGCAAGTTCGGCCCCACCGATTATGACCGGCGGATTCTCGAACAGTACCGTCCGTACATCATCATGATGGAAGGCCGGGCGCGGGCGTGCGCCGCCCTGCGGGACGGATATGTCAACACCGCCATTGCATATCTGCGGGGCACATTGAAAACCGTCATCAATATTTATGGCAACCCGGCGGCCAGGGAATCACCTGAAGCGGTGATTCTTTCAGATATGATTCATGACATTCGCAGGCAGTTGCCACCCGATCCGCGCGAGGAACTTAACCGCCTGCTGAAAAAAGCCGTGGCCGGGGAGAAATATGAGGAAGCCGCGGAATTGCGCGATCAGCTTCTGGCCTTACACGCCGCCGGCGCGGTAATGGCCAGGCCCCCGGCGGAGCGGGCCATGAGGGCCAAGCGTCCGGCCAGAGCGGGCAAAAGCCGGCGGAAAGTTACACCGGATTCACAGCCTCAAAATCCGTCATCCAATGAATCGGAGCGGCTTTGAATCTTGACATGTCGCATAGCGCGTGTTACGGTTCCGGATTGTGCGGACGGCTTTTGGCGGTGAATGACAATGATGCCCGCTGCTGTTTCAGCGGGCCGATCCGGCCATTAGCGCATCGGAGATACAGAAAATATGGTTAAACGGCACCATGGCGTAGCGTTGTCACTGCTGGGGCTGGCAGGATTATGTGTCACTCAATTGGCCTCCGCCGCAGCTCCGTCTTTGCCTCCGCCAAGCCGGGGCACACCCACCGCTTCCGATCAAACCCAAATTGCCGCGTTTGTGCAATATTACTCGCAGCAGATGTCCGCCGCGAAGGCTTTCAGCAGTGCCATGGTCCGTGCCCGGAGACATCTTCTGGCCCCGCTGCTGTCCACAACCAACCCGCCGTCCGCGGAATTTATTTATGATTTTGGAACACAGGTCGCCGCTGATTTTATACCCTTGTTATCCAATAAAAACACCGCTCTTAATGCGGCCATCACCATCGGATCCATTCATGACATCAGCATGCAGTCGGCTCTGCAAACGGCATTAACCAATCCCAGCCCGGCGGTGCGTTACTGGGGAGCGGCCGGCATGGGCAATATCTTTACCCAGCTTATTGCCATCGGCCCGGCCTATCAGCAGGCGGTGGCGGACATGCAACAAGCCTTGGCCGTTGAAACTGATCCGCTGGCGGCTAAGGAAATGTGCGATGTGCTTTTGACGCAAAATCCGCTTCCCGCAGACTTGGCCAGTCTCACGGCCAACGCCCTGGACCGGGGAATTTCAGGCTATCAGGATGTCGTTCCCGCGAACTTGGATATTACCAGCGGCCTGGCGGCTGATCTGGCGGCGGCGGTTACACATGGTTCCACCATGACGGACGCCCAAAAAGCCAAAGCCATGCAAATAATGGCCGCGCTGATGAGTTACACCGCACAGTATTTAAGTGCCGGCCTGCTGGATCGCAAGCAGAAACTGTCCGCTTTTAGCGCTATTTCTTATGCCGCCGAAACCATGAATGCAATCAGCGGTACAAATAATTTTTCACTTAACGGCCTCAATGCCCAAAGTGATCCAGCGGCAATTCTTCTGGCGGTCAATGGCCTTACCGGTTCACAAGGGCAGGCTGGCGCGGTGCAAAAGCTATTTCCGAAAACTGCAATTCCGCCCCGCATATCGGCTCTGCAAGCCCATTGAGCCGGTCTTTTCACGGGAAGCGTTGTCGCCTTTATGCCCGAATCACTTCCAGATATTATCACCCTGACTCCGCCGGCGCGGCCCTTTAAGTCGTCGCCGCGCATTCCAGGCAGCAAGAGTATGACCAACCGGGCCTTGCCGCTGGCGGCCATGGCCAATGGCAAAAGCGTGCTTTCAGGGGTGTTGTTTGCGGATGACACGCAGCGGATGATTGATTCTTTAGAAAAGCTGGGCTTTTCTCTGACGGTGGATAAGGCCGCACAGAGCGTGGCCATAGAGGGCCTGGGCGGAAAAATTCCCAATGCGCAGGCGGAATTGTTCTGCGGTAACTCCGGCACGACAATTCGTTTTCTTGCGGCAATGTGTGCCGCCGCCACCACTGGCGATTATCTGCTTGACGGTGTGGAGCGTATGCGGCAACGCCCGATTGGTGAATTGGTTGATGCGCTGCGGGCCATTGGTGCTCCAGCCCATTATGCCGGACGGGAGGGATTTCCACCCGTGCGCGTGGGCGGCGGTCTGGCCGGTGGCATAAGCCGCTTTTCCGCCAGCCAGAGCAGTCAATATATTTCCGCAATTCTCATGGCCGCCCCGCTGGCCCGCAATCCGGTGGCGGTGGAATTGGCCGGCCCGGTGACCAGTGAACCTTATGTGCGCATGACTCTGGCCATGATGGAGCAGTTTGGCGTAAGCTGCCGCACGACGCGCGGGGCGGATCAATCCGCCGCCAACCGCGTGATTCATATTCCCAATGCGGGCGCCTACAAAGCGCGAGAATATACCATTGAACCCGATGCCAGCAACGCCAGTTATTTTCTGGCCGCCGCGGCGATATGTCCCGGTTCCCAGGTGACCATCCACGGGTTGGGCCGCGATTCTTTACAAGGGGATGTGCTGTTTGCGGATATTCTGCGGCAAATGGGCGCGACGATGATAATGGAAGCCAACAGCATTCATCTCCGCGGGTGCCGCAATCTTACCGGCCTGACGGTGAATATGAATGCCATTCCAGATATGGTGCAGACGCTGGCCGTGGTGGCAATGTTTGCGCAGGGACAAACGCGGATTTTAAATGTGGGAAATTTACGGGTGAAGGAAACCGACCGCCTGGCCGCGCTGGAAAAGGAACTCACCAAAATGGGATCTCTGGTTACCACCACGGTGGACGGCATTGTCATTGATCCACCGGTCAAACCGCGTGCGGCCCGCATCAACACGTATGATGACCACCGCATGGCCATGGCTTTTGCCGTGGCCGGTACGCGCGTGATGGGCATTGAAATTGAAAACCCCGCCTGCGCCGCCAAAACCTATCCCAATTTTTTTCAGGATTTTCAGGCGTGTATTACAGGCCGTAGTTCTTAACGCTCCAACCCTTGATCCGGCCCCGGCTGGGCTTGCGGCCATGATTGGCGGCCTTACCGGCCCAGCGTAACTTGTGATTTCTCTTTTTGCGTGCCATGTTCAAAATCCTTGAGTATTAACCGTCCATCAACAAATTCAAAGCTCCACATTATATCACCGCCCCGCCAAAACCGCAAAACACCACGAAAGACGTGTCGTACCAAAGTTGTAATGTCCTGTTTGGCCACGAAAGACGTATCCGATGTAATGAAAGTGGCGGAATTGGTTCAGGCGGGATAATCTTGTTGCCCATGAGATTATTCAATTGGCTCATGCGCCGCGGAAATGCTGAAAACCTGGGTGTACGCGGCGAGGCCCTGGCCGCCCGGCATCTCCGGCGGAAACTGGGCATGAAAGTACTGGCGCGTAATGTGCTCTGTCCGGGTGGTGAGTTGGATATTGTTGCCCTGGATGGTGAGGATCTGGTGTTTGTGGAAGTTCGCACGCGATCCAGTGAAGAATTCACCACACCCGAAGCCACCGTTACCAGCCATAAAAAGCGATTTCTGGTGCGTTCCGCACATTGGTATATTCAACGCAAACAGCTTACCCGCTGGAACCCGCGGTTTGACATCATCGCCATCGTCTGGCCGAAAGATGGAACGCCCGTGATTCGCCACCGCCCCAACGCGTTTTCCTTCCGCCCCCCGCGCCGGCGCGGGTAACACACAATTTACTCCACGTTGAAATAGCGGGCTTCGGGGTGATGGACAACCACTGCGGACGTGGATTGTTCGGGCTGGATCATCCAACTCTCCGAAAGCGTGCAGCCGATGCGTGACGGATCCAGCAGGGCGAAGAGTTTTTCTTCATCCTGAAGATCGGGGCAGGCGGGGTAGCCGAAGCTGTAGCGGCAACCTTGGAAATGGCAGGCGAAAATATCGCGCATGGCAGGGCCGTCTTGATCGGCAATGCCCAGTTCCTGCCGGATGCGTTTGTGCCACATTTCCGCCAGTGCCTCGGCCATCTGCACGCCGATGCCATGGATGTAGAGATATTCTGTAAAATCACCCTGTTCAAAAAGCTGTTTTTCATAAGGGGCTATGGCCGGCCCGGCGGTGACGCATTGCATGGCCAGTACATCCATCTCGCCTGATTCCACGGGGCGGAAAAAGTCCGAAAGGCACCAGCGTTTGCGGGCAATTTGCCGCGGAAAATGAAAACGCAGACGTTCGGTCTTTTGATCTTCGGCGTAGACGATCAGATCATTTTTATCCGCCTGAACCCAGAAATAACCATAGACCACCTGGGGTTGCAGGAGATTCATATCGCGGCATTTTTGCTTGATGCGGTTGTAAATCGGACGGACATGGCTTTCGGTCCATTTGCGGAATTCATCGCGGGGCATGACGCCGCTTTTGAATTGCCACTGGCCGCGGAAAAGGGCCACTTCATCAATGTATGGGAACACCGCATCAACGGGAATATCCTTGACCACGCGCGAACCGTAAAACGGCAACGCCGGCACCGGCCTGTCGCGGCGGATGCCGGAGTCAACATAATCCGCAGCGCCGGCCAAGTTCTGGTCTGCTTCCGCAGTGGTGGGCGATGGCCGGGCAGTTGCAACGCCGCCTTTGCAGCGCTGCGCAGCGCGTTGCGGTTCTTCACCGGTCTGAACCAGCATTTCCGTGGTTTTTCCGGTGGCAACATGATCCATGACGCGCAAGCCTTCAAAGGCATCCTTACCGTAAAACAGCGGGCCAAGGTAAATATCGCGCAGGTCTTTTTCAACATAACCGCGGGTCAGCGCGGCACCGCCAAGAATCACGGGAATATCAATTCCCAGGCGGTTGAGTTCATGCAGATCATCGCGCATCACCAGAGTGGATTTCACCAGCAGCCCGGAAAGGCCGATGATCTGGGCGTTATGCTCCTTGGCGGCCTGAATAATATTGGCAATGGGTTGTTTGATGCCCAGGTTATACACGGTGTAGCCATTGTTGGAGAGAATAATATCCACCAGATTTTTGCCGATGTCGTGGACATCGCCCTTGACGGTGGCCAGCACCATTCTGCCGCGGCTCTGGCCTTCGCTCTTGGGCATGAAGGGCTGCAGATAAGCGACGGCAGTCTTCATGACTTCCGCGCTTTGGAGCACGAAGGGCAACTGCATCTGGCCACTGCCAAAGAGATCGCCGACTACTTTCATGCCCGCCAGAAGATGATCGTTGATTATCTCCAGAGGTGCGTATTTGGTCATGGCTTCATCAAGATGCTGGGGGAGTTTCTGCTTGTCGCCATCAATGATGTGCCGGCGGAGTTTTTCCTCCAGCGGGAGTTGTTCAGTTTCTTCCGCTACTTTGGCCGGGGCACCGAGGCTGGTCAGCAGCTGCAGTGGTTTGTAATCATCGCGTTGGCGGTCATAGATGAGATCCAAGGCCCATTGATAATGTTCGGGGTCAATTTTATTCTGCGGCAAAATTTTGCTGGCGTGAACAATAGCCGAGGTCAGCCCCGCTTTGACACATTCATTAAAAAATGCGCTGTTGAGCACCAGCCGGGCGTAGGGTTTCAGGCCGAAGGAGACATTGGACAACCCCAGCGTGGTATGGCAATTGGGTAGTTGCGTGCTGATGCGGCGGATACCGTCAATGGTTTCCAGCGCCAGCCGGCGGACTTCCTCCTGCCCGGTGACAACGGGAAATATTAATGGATCAAAATATATATCCGTCTCTGGAATACCATATTTGTTGACCAGCAGATCATAGAGGCGTTTGGCAATCTCTATTTTGCGATCCGCCGTTTTGGCCATGGCCTCAATTTTGTCTTCATCGATGGTGCCCGCGACGACGGCGGCCCCGTAGCGCTTCAGCAGTGCGGCCATGCGGGCGAGTTTTTCTTCACCATCTTCCAGATTGATGGAATTGACAATGCACTTGCCGGGCGCGGCCTGCAGGCCGGCTTCAACCACATCCAACTGCGTGGAATCAATCATCAAAGGCGCGGTGACTTCCTTGGCAAAGCGGCGCACAATGTCGGTCATGTCGGGTACGCCGTTGCGGCCCACATAATCCACGCAGACATCCACGACGTGTGAACCTTCCTTGACCTGTTCGCGCCCGATGGCCACCAGCATGTCCCAGTCCGCGGCCAGAAGGCAATCACGGAATTTTTTCGATCCGTTGGTGTTGGTGCGCTCACCGATGATCAGGATGGAATTATCCTGCCGGGCGTCCACTGAACAGTACAGAGATGACACGGCGGCATGGGCGGCATCAATTTTACGGCCAAACGCGGGGCGTGCGGCGGGCTGTAAATGAGCTACAGCGGCGGCGACAGCGCGGATATGTTCCGGCGTGGTGCCGCAGCATCCGCCGACAATATTAACGCCAAATTGCCGCACAAATTCAACATGAGCTTTGGCTAATTCCGCGGCGCCAAGCGGAAAATGCGTCCGGCCTTCATGCAGGACCGGCAGCCCGGCGTTGGGTTGTACGGAAAGATAGCGGGTGCAATTCTGGCTTAACGTTTCAACATGCGGGCGCATCAGTTCCGGGCCGGTGGCGCAATTCATGCCGATGACATCCACGGGCAGGGCTTCAAGGGTGGTGATAACCGCGTTCATCTCCGTGCCCAGTAACATGGTGCCGACGGTTTCCATGGTGACCTGCACCATGATGGGCACACGCACGCCGAGTTCCCGCATGGCGTCCACGGCTGCGATTACCGCGACTTTGGCCTGCAGGAGATCAAAGCAGGTTTCAATGAGGATTGCATCGACACCGCCTTCCAGCAGGCCGCGCAGTTGTTCCAGGTAGGAATCCAGCATGACCTCAAAAGTGGTGTTGCCCAGCGTGATGGCCTTGGTGCCGGGGCCAACGGATCCCGCGACGAAGCGCGGGCGGTCCGGCGTGGCGAATTTATTGGCGACCTGCCGCGCAAGGTGCGCGGCCCGGCGGTTAATTTCGCGGCATTGATCCTGTAAGCCGAATTCAGAAAGAACGATTTTGCTGGCACCAAAGGTGTCGGTTTCAACCGTGTCTGATCCGGCGGCATAATAGGATTCATGGATGGATTGAATAACATCCGGACGGGATAGTACCAGCACTTCCGGGCAGTTTTCAAGATTATTAAAATCGGCGAGTGTGAGATTGGCGGCAAATATCTGCGTACCCAGGCCGCCATCAAATACCATCACGCGTTGTTTGAGCACATCAAGAAATGGATGCTGTGCCATGGGGCCGGCGCTTCGCTGAATATTTTCAGCATTTCCGTTTTTTAATTCATTATTCATGCTGTTCCATTTCCGTCTCGGCACGCCAGGATGCCGGCTAAAGTTATCGCTGATTGTCCGGCGCGACCCGCGGTCGCGGCTTTATGGCGACATCCCGGTGGGATAAAACCCACGCTGTCTCCTCAGGATAGGGTTCAAAATAACTTCCGTATTCGCAGGGTTCGTTGGTTGAGAGCACCGGATGATAATCCGGTGGTTGATTGAGAAAATGTGAACCCACCACCGCATTATCATGCGGTGCTCTTTGACAACACGGGCTTGCCGGAACGGCCGCCAAACCGCCATCTCCGGATATTATTTCGGACACGATCCTAACTCCTGACACCTTTTCCATTCTGCCGCTTGCGTTCTTTTTCCATTTCTTTATTTTCAAACCATTTTTGTGTGGCCTGGCGTTTCTGATCGTGATAATCGGGGGAACTGATGGTACGGAGCCATTGCAGTTCCTTTGGAGTAAGCGGCCTGGATTCTCCGGGGTTCAGGCCGGCGGCGGTGATTTTGTCGGCAATGGCCACGCGGAACATATCACTGACACGATAGCCAAGGCGGGCCATGACGCGGCGCAATTCACGATTTTTCCCTTCCGCAATTTTGACTTCGAGAATGGTTTTGCCACGCTGGCGCGACAACACCTTGAGTTTAAAACCTTCCGCGCGCACCGCTCTGCCGCCATGGGTGGGCACCAGCCAAATCCCCTGGCGGATGCGTTCAACGGCTTCCGCGGATAGATGGGAATCCACTGTGACAACATAGGTTTTTTCGACACCGTAGCGCGGATGGGAGATGGCGTTGGCCAATTCTCCATCATTGGTCATCAGCACCAGGCCGCGGGAATCCATATCCAAGCGGCCCACGGGGAACAGGCGGGCGGAAATGCCGGGCAGGAGTTCATGGACGGTTTTGCGGTCCGCCGGGTCGTTGCGGGTCACTAGGACGCCCTTGGGTTTATAGAGCAGAATGTGAACGGGTTTTTCCGGTTTCAGGGCCTCAACAAGATCATCCCCAACGGTGATGACATCTTTTTCCGGGTCAATGAGGACTGGCAATTTTTGCGGAACTTGCCCATTGACGCGCACCAGCCCTTCTACAATCAGTTGCTCGCACTTGCGACGCGCGGCCACACCGCAGTCAGCCATGAATTTCTGTAAACGCACCTTCATTAATTCATCCAATCATCCATATCACTGGAATTGCCAGAGGCGGCTGCCCTCACGGCAGGCGCACACGCAACAGTGTACACGCACTGACCACGCGCAGGCGAATCTGCCGGGCTGTGGCGGGGATTAAAATTGTTTCCCCCGGCGCAAAAGCCAGAGGCATGGCATCAAGCGTTTCCAGCACGCCCTGCCCGGCCAGGCACATCCAGACTTCCGGTTTGTCATTGAGCCATTCCGGCGGAAAAGTCTGGCTGCCTTCGGGTATGGCCAGACGATGAATGGAGAAATAATCACAGGAAACCAGCTCTGACACGATGGTGTCATCAACGAGATAATTGCGGCGCTGGGGTGTGGCGGGAACCGGCGGCGCAAAGTTAATGACTTCCATCGCCTCTTGGATGTGCAGGGCACGCGCTTTGCCGTCTGGTCCTAGGCGGTTCCAGTCAAAAACACGAAACGTCGTGTCACTGGGGGTTTGCACTTCCGCCACCAGCACTCCCGCCCCTAACGCATGCACCGTGCCGGATTCGAGAAAGTGGCAATCGCCCGCCTGAACAGGTATCGCCATCAGCAGCCGATCAACGGTACCGGCCTGAAGCGCGGCACCAAACATGTCGCGCGTAACACCAAGTTTGACGCCCTTGTATATTTTTGCGCCCGCCGCCGCCTCCAAGATGTACCAGGCCTCGCTTTTCAGGTGCGCACCGGGGTGGGTGGCGGCATAAGGCTTGTTGGGGTGAACCTGCACGGATAAATCCGCCGCCGCATCAAGAAACTTGATCAGCAGAGGAAAGTGCGGGTTTAACTCCGCCGCCCGTCCCATGAATAGCGGTCCGTATTGCGTCAGGACTTCATGAAGAGACTTTTTGGCCAACGGGCCATTGATGATTCGACTGGAAAGACTGCCGTCCGGGGCGGCACCGGCGGAATCAGCCTTGACCGATCCGGCGGGTAGATCGGCGAGTTCCCATGATTCGCCAACGCGGGCCTTGAAAAGATCGCGCGGCAGAGGCCGGCCAAGCGTCTGGCGGATTTTATGGCCGCCCCATATACGTTCTTGAAATACAGGAGCAAATTTAAGGGGATAAACATTCACGTGGTATAATCCTTTGTAATTTCCTTCAGTGGCAGCCGGGGGTTTAACACCTCTATTATAGACCGGTATTACGGGTTGTTTCTTTTGGAACTGCCCGCAATCGGTTCTCCGTCTTCTTTATCGGCCAAACGGGGGCAGAACTTTTGGGCCGGACTCCATCACACCATTCAACCCGTTAAACCCGTCTGAGGCACTTGCCATGGACGGCTCCAGTAATTATCATTCTATCCGGATGAACGGATCATTGCCAGTCAGCAGCCCCGCAACATCCGCTGCACCGGCGACGGTGCGGCGGTGGGTGGAGATGTTGCGCACATTGGCCGATCCGATGCGTTGCCGCATTATCCGCCTGCTGGAACATTCAGCCGGGGCGGGGTTGCGGGTGGGGGAATTGGCGCAAGCGTTGAAGTTGCCGCAGTCAACGGTAAGCCGCCATATAAAAAATCTTATGGAAGCCGGCGCTGTGGATGGCCGGCGGGATGGAACATCCATGTTGTATCGGCTCTCACCGCTCTCCGGGCCGGCGGCCATTCGGCAGTTGCGGGCGTTGGCGCGGGATTACCTGGCCCAAGATGAACAGGTCTTGGCCGATGAGGAGCGGTTGTTGCGGGTACTCCAACAGCGTCAGCAGCGGGATCCTGATTTTTTTAATGCCAGCGCTCCGGAATGGGATACCATCCGGACGCAATGGTTTGGCGAGAGTTTTCATCTGGAAGCCATGCTTTCCGCGCTGGATCCAAAGTGGATCGCCGGTGATCTGGGGGCGGGGACAGGCACAATGGCGGCATTGCTGGCGCCGCATGTGCGGCAAGTTATTGCGGTGGAGCCTTCCGCGGCGATGTTGCGGGCGGCCAAGAGCCGGATCAAAACACTGCAACTGGAAAATGTGACACTCTTGCCGGGGCGGCTGGAGGCGTTGCCGCCGGCGGTGCAGGCATTGGATATGGCGCTGGTAAGCCTGGTGCTGCACCATGTGGACGATATTGCCGGGGCATTGACGGACATTTTCCGGGTGCTCAAGCCAGGCGGTTTTCTGCTGATTGTGGATTTGATGCCGCATGAGGTGGAAATGTTCCGGGAGAAAATGGGGCATCGGTGGATGGGTTTTGCCCCGGGCAGGATGGCGGAAATGTTAATGCAGGCGGGTTTTGTGGATATTCGCCGGCACACGCTGGAATCGCGTAAAACCCGGTCGCGGCAGGATCGTACCGCCGTGCCGGATTTGTTTGTAATGCGGGCGGTGCGCCCGCTGGATGTTTCAGGGCGTTAATATACGCCGGTATTTTTTTCAGGAGTTTTTCATGGCGGTTCAACACGATGTCAAGGATTTATCACTGGCGGCGGAGGGCAGAAAACGCATTGAATGGGCGGATAAGGACATGCCCGTTCTGGCCATGGTGCGCCGCCGCTTTGCCAAAGAAAAGCCGCTGAAGGGCTATCGGATGGCGGCGTGCCTGCACGTTACGACGGAGACGGCCAATCTGGCCCGTACGCTGCTGGCCGGCGGTGCGGAGCTGACCCTGTGCGCCAGCAATCCGTTGTCCACGCAGGATGATAATGCCGCGTCACTGGTGAAGGATTATGGTATATCCGTCTATGCCATTAAGGGGGAAGACCGCGAGACATACTATCGGCACATGAACACCGCGCTGGACATCAAGCCCAACATCACCATGGATGATGGCGCTGATCTGGTAAGCTTGTTGCATTCTTCGCGCAAGGAACTGGCGCGCGGTGTGGTGGCTTCCATGGAAGAGACCACGACAGGTGTGATCCGGCTGCGGGCGATGGAAAAAGATGGCATTCTTAAATTCCCGGTGGTGGCGGTCAATGACGCGCAGTGCAAACACTTTTTTGACAACCGCTATGGCACGGGCCAGTCCACCCTTGACGGATTGATCCGCGCCACCGATCACCTGGTGGCGGGTAAAAAAGTGGTGGTATGCGGCTACGGCTGGTGCGGCAAGGGTGTGGCGTCACGCGTGCGCGGACTGGGCGCCAACACCATCGTCACTGAAATTGATCCCATCCGGGCCATTGAAGCCACCATGGACGGCTTCTGGGTTATGCCCATGAGCGAGGCGGCCAAAGTTGGTGATGTATTTATCACTGTCACGGGTAACATCGCCGTGATCCGCATGGAACACTTCAAGCTTATGAAGGATAATGCGGTGGTATGCAACTCCGGCCACTTTAATGTGGAACTGGATTTGGAGGCTCTGGAAAAGGGCGCTAAAAAGCTGCGGCGCGGTGTGCGTGAATTTGTGGATGAATACACGCTGAATAATGGCCGGCGCATTCTGGTGCTCGGGGAAGGCCGGTTGATTAATCTGGCGGCCGCACACGGCCACCCTGCTTCGGTGATGGACATGAGCTTTGCGGTGCAGGCACTGGCCACGGAGTGGTCGATTAAGAACCGTGCCACACTGTCCAACAAGGTGCATGAGGTCCCCAAGAGTGTGGATGAATGGGTGGCGGCGTTGAAGCTGCAATCCATGGGTATTGACATTGACAAGCTCACGGCCCAGCAGAAGAAATATCTGGCCAGCCACGATATGGGAACTTGATCGCGGGGGCATTGACCGTCAGGAGTTATGACATGTTGGATCCGGAATTACTTGAAATTCTGGTCTGCCCGCTGACCAGAAGCCGCCTGAAACAGGAGGGCGGCTTTCTGGTCGGCGAGGTGGGAGGGCTGCGCTATCCGATACGGGATGGCATACCAGTTTTGCTCATTGATCAGGCGGAACTGCCCGCTGGAATTTCATCTCTGGAAGAATTCCGGCAGAAATTTGCAGCGCAAATTCCGGCGTAAACGCCACGGCACGCGAGAGAATATCCGCAACGCTGAACTGATGGATGTCAACGTTGCATGTTGTCTTTGGAACAGTGAAACAATAACTGTGCATATAACAGTTTATGCCACGGTTCGTATTACCCTCCGATGCGCAATCAAAACACCCAGGCCGGTGAACGCTGGCCGCCGGGGGGGACGCGCGGGCCAAGGCCACGCGGCTAAAACTCTTGCGCCATAAAATGGGATTTTATTCTTTCACAATCCATAACGGGGTTCTGCCGGGGGCAGCGTGTTGGTGTATAGTAGAGTCTTTGGCCCCGGCACTTGGCCGCAGGGTGATCGGTGAATGAGGTTGTGGTTGATGACGGTTGATGTAAACGCGATTCTTGAAGGCTTAACGGCACCGCAGCGTGAAGCGGCCACGCATATTGACGGGCCGCTGCTGGTGCTGGCTGGCGCGGGTTCGGGAAAAACCCGTACCATCACCCGGCGCATCGCGTATATGGTGGCCAACGGTATTCCACCCTGGAATATTCTGGCCGTTACATTCACCAATAAGGCCGCGGGTGAAATGCGGCACCGCACCATGGAACTGCTGCATGCACTGCCGGCGCGGCTGTCGCGCGGCGTTACGGTGGCGACCTTTCACAGCCTGTGCGCCCGGCTGTTAAGGGAATATGCCCCGATGATGGGGTTGGCGCCGAACTTTAATATTATGGACACCTCCGATCAGCTCAAGCTGGTGAAGCAGGCGATGGGAAAGGCCGGCCTGTCGCCGGATTCCATGAAGCCCGACCATGTGCTAAGTGCCATCAGTGATGCCAAAAGCAAACTGAAATCCGCGGAGGCGTTTTCCAAAACCGCCACCATGTTCAATGACCGCAACATCGCCCGCGTGTACATGGCCTACGAGCAATTGATGCAAGAAAACAAGGGGGTGGATTTTGATGATCTGCTGTTTAAGACGGCCGTGATGCTGCGCGATCATGCGGAAGTGCGCCGCGAATTGCAGGAGAGATTTAGGTATATACTTATAGATGAATATCAAGACACCAATCATGCGCAGTTTGTCATTGCGCACATGCTGGCCATGGGGCATAAAAATATCTGCGTTACGGGTGATCCGGATCAGTCCATTTATGGCTGGCGGGGGGCCAATTTATCCAACATTCTGGAATTTGAGCAATTTTTCCCCAATGCCAAAGTCGTGCTGCTGGAGCAGAATTACCGCAGCACCAAAATCATCCTCAAGGCCGCATCCGCATTGATTTCAAACAATATCGCCCGGAAAAATAAAGACCTCTGGACGGAAAATGAAACCGGCGCGAAAATTCTGCACCTGATCTGCGCCGACGAACATCAGGAGGCTCACGAACTGGTCAAGCGCCTGAAGGAATTTCATGAGAACAATCAGATCGGATGGGAGAAAATGGCGGTCATGTACCGCATCAATGCCATGACCCGGGTGCTGGAGGACGCACTGATGAAGGCCGGCGTGCCTTATCAGATCATCCGCGGTACAGAATTTTATGGCCGCAAGGAAGTCAAGGATGTGATCGCGTATCTACGGTTAATGACCAATCCTGAAGATAACATCAGCCTGGAGCGCGTGATCAATGTGCCGGCGCGTTCAATCGGGGCAACCAGCGTGGCGCGTCTTTCCGGATATGCCAACGAGCATGGCATGACGCTGATGGAGGCATGCCGCAGAGCTGACACCATTGAAGGCGTTCCCAAACGTGCCGCGGAAGCAACGCTGAAATTTGCGGCGATGATTGATGCGTGGCGGCGCAGATTTGTCCGTGCGGCGGCGGGGGAGCCGGCCCGCAACGCACCGCTGGATAATGCCAGGGAGGAGGATTCTGGCCGCGATGATTTTTCCGGTGACAACGGCCAATTGGATTTCAACGGTAATGCCGCCGGCGTGGAAGCAGCCGATGCGGCGGCGGATCCATTGTATGATCCGGCCTTGGCCACCGTTAATCAGGAGGATTCTTCGGAGATCGCGTTGACCGAACATGCAGATTTCGCGGAGACTGACGCAACACCGGATTCGCCTTCATCCACCATACCCGTGGCTGAAATTATGGAAGCGGTGATTGAAGAGTCCGGAATGAAACGCATTAATTCCGGCTCCGGTGAAGAAGATGAGCAGCGCAACGCCAATATTCTGGAACTCGTGAATGTGGCGGCGGAATTTGACCGGCAGAACCCCGGCGGGACGTTGCAGGAATATCTGATGCAGGTCACATTGGTTTCCGATACTGATCGGATGAAGGATCAGAACAGCGCGGTAACACTTATGACACTGCACGCGGCCAAGGGCTTGGAATTTCCGGTTGTGGCGATGGCGGGCATGGAAGATGGCCTGATCCCGCACCAACGCATGTTTGGCGGCCATCAAGCGGAAATGAACATTGAAGAAGAACGCCGGCTGGCATTTGTGGGCATCACCCGGGCGATGAAACATTTGATTCTTTCCCGCGCCGCATTCCGCACCATGATGGGCCGCAGCGAAGCGAGAAAATTATCCCGCTTTCTTGAGGAAATTCCCCCGGATTGTCTGGAAGAGGTGGATATGACCGTGCGGGAACGCCCCGCGGGATCACCCGGATTCCGGGATGGTGTGAGCTATCATGCTCCGCGCCTGTATGCCGGCGTCTCCAATCGTTCCGCCGCCCGGCCCGTTCAGGAATCACCACCGATGGGCAATACCCGTTTCAGGCGTGGTTCACTGGTGCGGCATTCCAAATTTGGCCTCGGGCGCATTGAACACATTGATGAAGTCGGGGGCGATTACCGCGCGGAGATCAATTTCCAGGGATCAGGCCGCCGCACACTGCTGCTTAGCTTTGCCAAGCTGGAAGCGGTGGAGGGGTAAGAACGCGGGCAAAATGAGTTTCAGCGGTGAGTTGTCCCGGTCATAAGAGTCTAAGGTCTGTATCAGACTGTCAGGCTGTCAGGCTGTCAGGCTTGCAGTTTTGGGCTTGGTATCGTAAATTGCTTGGTTCGGCGGGCAGATAGCTCAGCTGGTAGAGCAAAGGACTGAAAATCCTTGTGTCGCCGGTTCGATTCCGGCTCTGCCCAATGTATTCAAGGCGGAATGCATTTTCCGCGGTAGCTCAATGGTAGAGCAATCGGCTGTTAACCGATTTGTTGTAGGTTCGAGTCCTACCCGCGGAGTTTTTAACCCTTCTTGGCTATTCATGGACGTACATACATAAGCACGTTTTAACCAGTATCCATGCGGGTATTCTAACCCTTGGCTTGTGCAACGCCCTGAACGCAAAAGAATAGCCGGGCGCAAACGGTGGTTGACTTGGTGGTTGACATAGACTTACTTCCATACGTTCAAATGGCTTTGGCGTCTTTGGGTTTATCCAATTCTGTAAATGAAAAACCAAGCTGTGGAAATATCAAATCCCGTAAGTGAAACCCCCGACAAGTAATACCGCGTCTATCCCCTGCCCCACTTTGAAAGCGCCATCCTTCAGCTTGGGAATAACATCGGGACAGAGTTTAGGCAACTCGCTTACAACTTTGAGCGCCGCCTCTTCAGCGTCATAGGCGTTGGTTGGTTTAATCGCTTTGACTGCGGTCAGCAATTTGTCTTTATTGTTTTCAACAATTTCTTTAATGCCGCTCTCATTCAAAATTTTGTTTCCCAGTTCATTTAATTGTCGCGGAGAACCAGAAGGCGCCACCTTGTCTTTCCACTGCATATCGATACGATCTTCAACCCTTGTTAAACGTTTATCTATATCCTTAATGCTCGTATCAACCTTGTTAAGACGTTCGAGTATGTTTTCAGTTGCCTTTTTTAAGTTATCCAGAACTTCCAGCTTTCGGCCAACATAAATCAGCGTACCGATAATGGTTGGTATTCCTATCACAGTGATGATGTTTTCAATGTTCATAAATCAAGGATACTCCAAGGTTCACACTACAACAAGCCGCAGCCAAAGTATGGCCAACAAAGAACGGCTTTAGCCAGTATCCATGCTAAGGGATCGGTCGTTGCGTTTGTAAATAGTAGCCATCAATCGCTGGCTTTATTTGATTCTGTTCAATTCTTCGATTTTCTCAACCAGTGCCTTATTCTCCCGGCGGAAGCGCCTGCACTCACGGGCTTTCAAGGCAAGCCAGCGGGTATGCAAGGGCTTCTGTTCCGGCTCCGGCTGGCGGCGATTGCGTTCCTCTTCATCAAGCAACGCGAAAACCATCCACCATGGCGTATCACCGCCCATGCCGTACATCGCACTACCCCTTTCGCCCGGGCCGCCTGGACACTAAATCCAAACCGAGAACGCCAGCGAGTTTATCAGCGGCACGCAGTGTCAAACCGCGCTTGCCACTAACAAAACGCGACAGCGCGGCCTTACTCAATCCGCTGTCACGCGCCATCGCATATTGTGAAAGCCCGGACTCTTTCATAATTCGCTTTAACTGCCTGGTTAATTTTCCATCCATGTTTATATCTTACAACAATAGTTACCGTATGTCAACGCGTCTAAAGAATTATTTTCCTGTCCGCACAGTTGCCCCTGCGGGCTTATACTGTCTTTTCCCAGACCATGCGGCCAAGCTCGGCCAAAACGATCAGTATCCTGTGGAGCAAGATAACCCACCGTGGCGGCATAATATCAAGCTCAATTCGCCTGCGTTTAATCAACCGTTGAAGTCTTGTCCCATCATCCATGAAGTCAAAATGCGTAACGCCGATTCCGCTTGAGAATGTGTCATGGTTCACCTGCCTTAAAATCCGGGTCAGCCCGAGCGCTCAAGCGACAGGTGATGCTAAAGTCGCGCCCGGGACGATTCAGCGCCCGTCAGCGCTTCCCGCATTAATTCATGCTTTTCCGGCCCGCTGCGCATCCCGCTCGGCGGACTTCAATGCCCGGTCGATCTTTTCAACCGTTGATACCGCCGGATCAACCTTGCCGGTTTCAATGCGGTTCAGGCTCGGTGCCGGCAAGCCGGCACGGCGCGCCAATTCACGTTGCGTCAACCCCAGCCGACGGCGCTGGCGGACAATATCCCGTGCCAGGCTCGCCCGCGCATACTCCAGCGCCGGGAACCCACCCCCCGGCAGTTCTTTGGGCAATGGCGGCAAACCAAGTTCCGGCGTCGGCAGCCCGGCGAGATCCAATAACTTCATATACTGGCTCTCCGGTAGTATGGTCATGCGTTGCCCGGCAATTTCGATTACTTGGACGCTTGTGCTCATAGTTTTAATCCTCGTAAAAGCCGTCGCGGTGGCCGATCTTTTCAATCCACAGTATGCCATCACGCAAAATAAACTGAACGCGATAATCGCCGGTGCGTATCCGGTAATGGCCCGCCAGCGGCCCGGTCAGCGGCTTGGCTCCGCTCACGGCGGGCCAGTTATTCAGCCGGACGATAATTTTCCTCACACGCGGTTTCATGGCCGTCGGCAGACCGTCCAGACTTCTCGCGGCATCCACCGTCAGCCGTATATCCATTACAACATCCTAAGCGAAGTTATCATTAAAATCAACTAAATTACTGCGTGGCCTGAACCAAAACAATGATCGCCCAATGGGCTATTGAATTTTAAGGAATTTAAGCTCCATTATTTTTTTTGAGGTGGGACTGAGGTTTTCTTGCAGAATGTTCCTGTTTTGTAACGCGAATCGGGATTATTTCGAGTACCGTGTTGCTGGCACCGCCCACAGTTTTATAAGAAACTGTCCCGTTACAGGAAATAAGGCAATGAACAAATCGTCTGTCTCCATTTGCGCAATCGGAAAAATTGAATCCTTTGAATAGAACTGGCCGTTTAAAGCCCTCAATGTCGAGTTGAGGTGCGCTATCGGCACCTCCAGTCGAATCAAAGGATTGAATGTAACCCACATCATAATCCACGCGGCACAATGCAGAAGTTGGAGTTAATATCTGAAAGACCTTCACGAAAACGATGTACCCAATGGCGTGCTTAGGAAGGTGCCTGCCAGCATCAATGCGACTGAAATGCAACGGTGTACTTGACTTGGCCAACCCAATCTCCCGCTCGCACGCGGCAATTTGCCCTAACAGCGATTCGCGCTGTTGTTCGACTCCGGATTTTCCAGCCAGTGATTTTAAATGCGCACGATCCGCAGCGATTGCCTGCATGTCTTTTTTCACAACCTGCGCTACCAATTTGGCGCGTGTTATCGTCTTTTCCGGCTTGATAGGTTGCAACAGACTCTCGGCCCGCGCCATGGACGAAAAGACCAAAATTCCGAGAACCGCAATAATTCCAATTTTCATAACAATCTTCTTTTTAATAATTTTGATCACTGTTGATTTGGGCGGCCAGCGGCCCAAGATTATTGCTTTATGGGCGTAGATATCAATGTTTGTGCGGATGTTATCAAAGCCTGTGCCTTCTGCCATTCCAAAAAGGCTTGATGAAAATCCGCAGACATGGTAGCTACATATTTTTTATAGAAATATTTACTATTAAAACCCGAACCAGCGCCTTTATAATGATTCATAATAAAGTCGTTGAACGTGGATGGATCACTGCCCCCAGCAAACATTGAAACGCCATAGTGGTATAGTTCGTTAACAAACTGTCGCGTGTAGGGATGGCCAGTAAAAGACGCCGAAGGTAAAGACGATGAAAGGTTGAGTTGCATATTCGCGATGGCACGGTGTGCTTTAACCAATAGCAGATAAAATCTTATTGCACTGGTGTCGCCTTTAAGCGCGGAATCACATAAGATGCTGTCTGCTGTGCTCAATACAGCAATTCTGGCACCAGCCTTATTCAGTTGGATGGCGTTTTGATTTGTATTGTTTGGAGCAATTGCCTCAATGGATCGCAGCGCCGCTAGTTGGTAATGTAGCAGCAATTCCATACGTTGCTCATGCAAGGAATCGCCTGAAGTTTTGTTTAGAGTCGTAATCAATAGGTTTTTTAAGAGGTCCAATTTACTGGTATTTGTAGCAGATGCCTTCTTTACTTTTGAAATCATGGTATAAATATGCGCAACAATTGTTTCCTTCTGGCTTTTGATTTGCGTACCAATTTGCCAAACCAAGGCCCCGGCAGCGAACAGTATTGAAACGCCAATTATAATGGCACCTGTAATGTTGATCTTTGGGGAGAGCGGAGGTTTCCAAGTTGGCAGCTTATCCGAATGCCTCTCTAATTGCGTGTGGCAATCGGAACAAACCAATTGATCTTGCCAAGCCATCGGTGTTTCCAGCTTGCCGATTTTGCGCCCACAATTGGCACAAACTTCAACAATCCCTCCGGTCATGGTATGCATCCTCCAATCATTTGACAGAAAACTTGGTAATGTAGCACGGCCTTAACCTCGCTACGCGACAAAGATCATACCGCGGCCCCAACCGTCCGCAATCCCACGCGGATCCAAAATGCCGGTAGCCGTCAAAAATCCCTAACCCGGCCAGCTTGGCACTGTGAATACCTCTATTTCAGTACAAATATCACCGTTTTTACAGTTTCCCAAATACACTGGAACAGCGATTCCGTGCATTGTTGGTGCGGGTATCATGGGGTGCAGTTTATTTAATTTTCGGCTTGATTTTATGACATATCCTGTCATACTATTATGATGTATGAGGTACGGGATACGCAGGATGCCAGGGCGGATTTTCAATCGCTTCCAGTGGCGATTCAGTTGCGAGTTCAGGCCCTGTACCAACGGCTTGCCCACTGGCCGCAGGTAAGCGGTGCCAAGCCCTTACGGGGTAGCCTGCATGGCGCGTACCGTTTGCGGACGGGTGATTATCGGGTGTTGTTCAGAATAGAACAAGCCGATAGATGTATTAAGATATTTCGTATAGCCCACCGCCGGGACGTTTACGATCAATGAGGTGTTTTATGACCGTCGCCACCATCACCAGACACGGCAAACAGTATGCCCTTGTGCCCATGCCAACCTACCGGCGGCTTGTCGCTGAACCGCCATTGCCTGATTTTCCACCGGTTGATGCGGACGGCACCAGTAACGCGCTGGATTTCGCCCGTGTTTCGATTGCCCGCACACTGATCCATGATCGCCGTGCCGCTGGCTTAAGCCAGCAGCAGCTTGCGGAACTTGCCGGTGTGCGGCAGGAAACGATTTCACGCATTGAATCGGGCAAGCACACCGTTTCGGTGCGCACCGGCGACAAATTGGATAAGGCCATCCGCAAAGCCAACGCCAATTCCAGCCGCAAGGCATAATTCAACCTTTGGCGCGTTTAATCGTTGCGAAACGCACTTGTCGCGCCGCGATTCCGGCTGTTATAGATTTTCTGTCTTGCCGCATCATGGTGCCGATACCGTTCAGCCGTCCGGCGCGAACGGCAGATCAAGACCAAGGAATCCGCCCGATGGATGCGCGAGAATCAGATCAATTAATGCGCGACAGATTCAAGATAATTCGATGGCGATTGTTTTTTCTTCGCTTTCACCACTTTAACCCGCACATCTACGGGACGGCCATCGGCAATACGGAAACTGCCTATGAGTCTGGTGCCATCGGGCATCGTGCAGATCAGTTTGGGAAGCTCTGATGAATCAATAGCCCAAGTGCCGACACGGGTGGATTCATGCAGAGCATGGCTCAGCAAGTCCGGCGGCAACCAGAGGCGATTGGGGAAATGATACACCTTTAATGTGCCATCGCCGGCGGCGTGAAGAAAGTGCCGGGCGGAATAAAAACGCTGTTTTAACGTATAAGCCCGGGCCAGAAAATTTGTCAGCGTAGTGGTTTGCACACGGGTATACAACTCCGCGGTGGCATTGGGCGGCAGATTTAACCAATATTTGACATACAACCGCTGGGCTTCATCATAGTTGGTTCCCATGAGCACATCATTCCATTTGTTGTAGCTCATCTTCCGCATGGCATGAATGGTTTTGAACTTGTTGTGCTTGATTTCATACTTTATCGCCGCCTCCCGATAGGGCGGTATCCATCCGGTGACAAAACTTGACCCGGTGAAAAGCCCCTCGCCAAAAAACTCCGCGGTTCCCTCGTTGGCCCATGCGGGCAGAAAGCGGTGGATAAAGGCAAAGGTGAATTGATGGAATCCTTCATGCTGAATAATGTGCCAGCGCTGATGATTCATGTGCCGTCCGCATATAGCCATCAGCCATTGGCCGCTGTAATTGTATTCAAAGACGCCCGCGCTGCCGGGCATGCCGCCATCGGCGTAATATTCATGGGCGTTCTTGAAGATATAAAACGGCAGTTTTTGAGTAACCGCACCACCAAAAATGGCGTGCAGCCGATGCTGATAAGCCTCGGCAACAAAATTCATCCGCAGCCAGATTTGCCGCAGAGTTTTCAGGCTCACATCGGTATGAAACGTATAAAATCCGGGGGCGTTATACACTTTCAGATGTGTTGAGCCGATGTTGTTTTTGGGCATTCCATGTGCCGGCACGCCCGCCAGTAATGAACATCCCACAGCGAAGGCTGATGCAATCCGGCGAATCCCGTGTTTCTTTACCATCACTGCTCCAGAAAGATATTACGCGCCGGCTTCCGCGTTGAGCTTCGCTTGGAGAATTTCACCCACCAGTTTGGGATCCGCCTTGCCCTGGCTGGCTTTCATAACCGCACCGCGCAAAAAGCCCAGCGAGGCCTGTTTTTTTTGGGGATTATTTTTGTAATCGCTGATGGCCTGCGGATTGGCCGCAATGGCCTGCATCACCCAGGCCTCCGTCTGATTCTGATCGCGCACCAGAACCAGTCCGAGGCTTTGCGCCGCCGCCGCCGGATCCGTTCCATGATTTTTCACAAGATGCTCAAAAACCGTCACCGCGGAAGTGGCGCTGATGCCTCCGGATTCGATAAGATTAGCCAGTTTGGCGTATTGTTCCGCCGACACGGGCAGATCACTAATTAGAACTGTTTTTCCTTGCGCGGAGGCGGCTTCATTGGCAATTTTAGATCCCGCCCCCAGCATCAGATTGGTTAAGCGCCGGGCCGGCGCTCCTAAAGACGCCGCACGATCAAACAAATCAGCCACTTCGCGTTCTTCGGTTAATGAAAACGCTTCCTTGGCGGACATGCCGAATTTTTCCTGATAACGCCTGCGCCGGGCGATGGGCAATTCCACCACATTGGAGCGAATCTGATCCACCCATTGCGGCTTGACGTGCAGCGGCACAAGGTCCGGATCAGGGAAGTAGCGATAATCATGGGCTTCTTCTTTCTCCCGCTGCAACACCGTTACTCCTTTGTCATCATCCCAGCCGCGGGTGGATTTACCCATGCTGGCCGGGGCATCGGGGTTGGCCAGAAATTCCGCCAACTGACGCTGAATTTCATAACCGCACGCCCGCTCCACGGAGCGGAAACTGTTGAGATTTTTCACCTCGGTAATTGGGGTTTTTATGGTTTTTCCATTGTGATAAATATGTACATTGATATTGGGTTCAAACCGCATGTGCCCCTGCTGCATGATGCCATGTGATACGCCCAGATACCGGCAAATCCGCCGCAGTTCCTCACCAAACAACCGGGCTTCCTCCGGGCTGGTTAAATCCGGCTCGGTTACAATTTCCAGCAGCGGCGTGCCGGCACGGTTGAGATCCACCAGGGATTCGGTCAACCCCGCTTCGTGCAGCAGCTTGCCGGCATCTTCCTCCAGATGCGCTCTGCGAATGCGAATGGGTTTGCTCTTTCCATCCCCCAATGGTAGATCAATGTTGCCTGGGCCGCATAAGGGTTGATCATATTGGCTGATCTGATAATTCTTCGGCAAGTCGGGGTAATAATAGCTTTTACGATCCCATTTGGTTTGTGCCGCAATCTGGCAGTTCAAGGCCACACCTACCATCATGGCCATTTCCACCGCCCGCTTGTTAATGACCGGCAACACGCCCGGCAGGCCCAGGATTACCGGATCCACCTGGGAATTGGGTTCACCGCCGAAGCCATTGGCGGCCCCGGTGAACATCTTTGATTTTGTGGCCAACTGGACATGGATTTCCATGCCAATGAGAACTTTATATTGCGGTTCAGTTGCGGTTATGGTCATTGCGTAATCCTTTCGCGACATTCGAGATCATACGGGCTAACCTCACCAAGCGCCCATGCACAGCACAGTTATGGCCCGGCCCACATTATCATTTTTCACGCGTATGGGCCGCCTTCAGTGTAAGCCACAACAAAAGAAAAGATGACCCATAGAATCAGGCAACGACATTGGGCTTTCGCGTGTGCCAATCGTGATTTTTTTCATACATACGGGCCAGGCGGAGCATGCGTTGCTCGCTGAATGTCGGACCGAGTATCTGCAGGCCGATGGGCAGGCCGGATTTGGAAAATCCGCAGGGAATATTCATTCCCGGTATGCCCGCGATGTTGCAGGTTACGGTGAACACATCGCACAGATACATCTGCAG
>JABEBX010016030.1_pt1 | contig 26753 bp, 27 predicted proteins | sample 7245971 | NCBI WGS metagenome assembly JABEBX01 (sample SAMN14506365, study PRJNA622280) | hot springs metagenome | biome: hot spring [ENVO:00000051]|acidic hot spring [ENVO:00002120]; feature: spring [ENVO:00000027]|sediment [ENVO:00002007]; material: sediment environment [ENVO:01001048]... | reverse complement strand
CTGTGACTGCCTGGCCTGGCGTTGGTGATCTGTTTTTCCTTCAGCTTGTGCAGCGCATGCTTGCCCATGATTCCCCCGTCTTGCTTTCGGTCTTGCTTTTGGCGTCGGATAGTATCAAACGACTAAGGACAGTATAGAACATGGTAGACAAGGAAAACAATGGTTTATGTTTGCTATTCTGGACGCTATCGGACTATATGGAACCGTAGCATGGCGGGCACCGCCTCCGCCATTCATTCGTTGTATTTATATTGATCTATTTTTTTTCTGTTTCTGATCAGACCTTGCCTTCCGTCTTGTCCGGCTACAAAGTTGACGATCACGATAGAGAGGAAACCATGGAATCCTGCATCGAAGTTTATCCCGTCAAAATGAACGGCGCGCCTCTCTGGAAGTTTCGGGTGAGCCGCGACGCTGGTGTGATCTATGGCTTCTCCAAGCATGCGACCCGCGATGAGGCGGTAGCGGCGGCCAGAAGCAATCCGGCCAACGCCAAACTGCCGGTCAGAGAGATCATTCCACCTCGTCCATAGCAGGAATGGCGTGATCGGAATGTTTCGGTTTCTCCATTTGCGCTTCCGTCATCGGGGTAAGGTGCTTGGCGTTTGCGAAGTGCCCCATAGGGATTCGGGATGCCAGGGATGCGAAATGCAGGGACCTCGCCATGGACAGCGGGCAATTTTTTCGCTGCATATCCGATTCGGTGCCGGGTGATGCGCTGCCATGGCCATGGACGCTGTACTATTGTTTTGGTCCTGGTCATCCTGGGCATGTCCGGGTCGGCCCCGGCCGAGGACTGGTGGACGACGGCCAGGACGGCAGTGGCGGAGCGCTGGTCGGCGGCGACGGCCAATGTACCGGCTTCACCGAGTACGATACCTGCCGTGGGCAGCATCCAGGTGGCCTTTTCGCCGTCAGGCGGTGCGACGGAAACCATCGTTGCGGCGCTGGGAGAGGCGCGGCAGCGGCTTTGGGTGCAGGCCTATAGCTTCACCAGCGCGCCCATTGCCAAGGCAGTGCTCGCCGCGGCGAAACGCGGGGTGCAGGTGACCGTCCTGCTGGACAAGAGTCAGCGTACCCAGCAGTATTCCGAGGCCGATTTCTTTGCCAACCAGGGGGTGCCGGTCTACATCGACGACCAGCACGCCATTGCCCACAACAAGGTGATGATCATCGATGGGGGGACGGTCATCACGGGCAGTTTCAACTTCAGCAAGGCGGCGGAGCAGTCCAATGCGGAAAACCTGCTGATTTTGCGCGGCAACCCGCCCCTGGCGGCGCTTTATGCGCAAAATTTCCGTTTTCACCTTGGTCACGCAACACCCTACCAGCCGCGCCACGGCCGGGATTGAGGGCAGCGCCTGAAGGACCCTGTCGAACCCTGATCCTGCCAACTGCCGAATCCAGGTTATACCAGCCCCTCCAGGATCTGGACGTCCACCCATTCCCCCGCCGCTGCCCCGGCGCTTTCGGCCGGAAGGACGATGAAGCAGTCGGCATGGGCCATGCCACTCAGGATATGGGAGGACTGGGCACCGACACCGGCGACCTGCAAACCGGTTTCGCTCCGAACCAGCCGGCCGCGCTGGAAATCGGTACGGCCGGGCTTCTTCCGGAGGGCCTCGGCCAGGGGCAGGCGCAGGGTAAGGGGCAGCCAGGGGCTCAGGCTGCCCATGCGCTTGAGGATGGCCGGCCGGACGAATTGGTAAAAAGTGACGATCATGGATACCGGGTTGCCGGGCAGGCCAAAGAAGGTGGCTGCGCCGAGCTGGCCGAAGGCCAGGGGCCGGCCTGGTTTCATGTTGATTTTCCAGAAGTTGATCTGGCCCAGGCTGCGCAACAGGCCCGAGATGTAATCGGCATCGCCCACGGAGACGCCACCCGTGGTGATGACCATGTCCGCCATGCCGGCGGCCTGTTGGAGGACAGCTTCCAGGGCCGCAGGGTCATCGGCGACGCGCCCCAGGTCGAAGACCTCGCAGTCCAGTCGCCTGAGCATGGCGTGCAGGGTATAGCGGTTGCTGTCATAGATCTGGCCGCTACCCAGGGTCGCTCCGAGAGGGCGCAACTCGTCGCCGGTGGAGAAAAAGGCGACGCGCAGACGGCGATATACGGAGACCTCGCTCACGCCGAGGGCGGCGAGGACCCCCAGCCGGGCGGGACGCAGAAGAGTGCCGGCAGGGAAGGCGATGGCGCCTTGGCGCAAGTCTTCCCCGGCGAAGCGGACGTTGGCCTTTGCCGCCACCGGGGCGCTGGGCGTGACCATGTCGGCATGGATCTCTGCCTGCTCCTGAATCAGTACGGCATCAGCTCCCTCGGGAAGCACGGCGCCGGTCATGATACGCACGCATTCACCGGGCCCCACGCGACCGGTGAAGGGATGGCCGGCAAAGGCCTTGCCGATGACGCGGCGTGCCGACCCCAGGTCCTCACTACGGAGGGCATAGCCGTCCATGGCGGAATTGGGCCAGGCGGGCACGTCGGCGGGGGCCAAAACATCTTCGGCGAGAACCCGGTCCAGGGCAGCGTAGAGGGGGAGGGACTCCCGATCCTGGACCGGGAGGCTCGCGGCAAGGATGGCGGTGGTGGCCTCTGTAATGCTTCGGGCGTTGGGGTCGTGCTCGTTATCGCTGCCGCAATGGGCCATTTGCTTGCTCCTTTGAGTACCAATGCCAGATAAATTCGGCTACCGACTGCGGCGCATTGAGGTCCAGCCGCTGCCGGTCGCCGGGGATGGGTCCATCGCTGGCCACTGCCAGGATCCGCGCATCGCCCAGGGCCAGCAAGGCTTTACCGTGGGCCGGGCGGTGGACCTCGATCTTGGGGATGGGCAGGGCCTTCCATCCTTCCACGAGCGCCAGATCCGTCGCGGGATCCAGGGCCTCCAGCAATTCCGCGAGTCCCGCCGCAACGGGTGCCTGGCGGGCCATGAACCAGCGTTGGGGACTGGTGAGGAGGACGGTCTCGGCACCCGCTTCCCGCAGCCGGTAACTATCCTTGCCGGGCTGATCCCATTCCACGTCGTGATGGGTGCTTTTCACCGCAGCCAGGCGCATACCCTTTTGCCGCAGTAGGGGCAGGACCGCGCAGAGCAGGGTGGTTTTTCCGCTTCCGCTATATCCTACAATGCCAAGCGCAATCATTCCAGATCCTCGGGGCGGTTGCAGTTCCGGAAATTCTCTGCCGGCAGGATCAGGGCGCGATAGTCGAGATCGCGAAACCAGTCCTGGGCCCGGCGCCCTCCTCCTTCCAGATAATGACGCAAGTGGGGGGCAAGCCCGCTCCGGCACAGGCAGAGCACCGCCTGCCAGTGGGTCTCGCTGCGCGCCACCACGATATCGCTTTGCTCCCGAGCCTTCCAAAAGCGCGCCACGATATCCTCGGGAAGGGCGGGGCTGTCCACAGGGAGGCTCAGCAACCAGGGTTGCCGCGCCGCCTGCAGGCCTGCCAAGAGACCCAGGAGAGGGCCTTGGAAGCCGGGTTGGGGATCCGTGAGCACCGGATAACCCCATTGACCATAGCGATCCAGACTGCGGTTGGCGCTGATGAGTATCTCGGCAACATTCCCCTTGAGGCGGTGCAAGGCCTGACTAATCAAGGGTTGGCCGTGCCAGGTCAGCCAACCCTTGTCCGCGCCGCCCATGCGCCGGCCGGCGCCCCCGGCCAGAATGAGACCCGTAATGGGCAATGGGGTATTCATGGAATGCCACTGTTCCGCTGTTTCGGTTCCAGCGCGGTTAGGATGAACGGAGCCGCCATGGCACCCCTTCTGCCGTGAAAAAAGAGTTCATGTTATCCTTTCACAAATATGTTCCGCTGGGAATCGGGAGAACTCCATGTGGGATTGGTTACGCGGGAAAAATGATCCGGCCCGGGCCGGTGTAGTGGTGGATGCGGGCATACCACCCCAGGAACGGGTGGCAGAACTGCCTTTGCCGGAACCCTTGTTTATTGCCCATTATAACGGCTTTGGCGAACTGGCCGAGAATGCGGAGCTGCGGGCCTTGCTCTTGACGACGGCGCGGGCGGGAGATTTCTTGCGCGATTTGCCGCGCCGCAGTGCCCAGCGCTTGGAGGAAGAGGCGGGACTGGAAGCGCGTTTCGGTGTTTCCGCGGATACGGTGGCGCGCTTTTTCCGGGTCTTGCATGGGGAAATCACCCGGCGCATGTATCTGGAGGCCGCACGCCAGCGCGAAGGGGCGGCCGGGGTGAGTTTTGCCCTGATCCATCCGGAGCAAGCCACGGAGTCCCAGCGACGCATGGTCGAGACCGATGACTTTGGCCTGGGCGCCGGGGTTTACCCCTTTACCCATATCCCCGAAAATCCCGAGCCGGGAAAAGAAAATCCCTATATTATCCGCGTTGTCATGAAAAAGGATCTGGCATGAAGAAAATCGCCATTTTTGCCGGCGACGGCATTGGCCCGGAGATTATCGCCAGCGCACGCCTGGTACTGGATGCGGTCAATACGGCCGCAGGCCTGCATCTGCAGTGCATGGAAGGAGCCGTGGGGGGGGCGGCCATTGATCGGTGCGGCGACCCGCTGCCTCCGGAATCCCTGCAGATGGCCCTGGAGGCCGATGCGGTCCTCCTCGGCGCCGTGGGCGGTCCCCAATGGGACGCCCTGCCGCCCGCCCAGCGTCCGGAGCAGGGTCTGCTGCGTCTCCGCAAGGGCCTGGATCTATACGCCAATCTGCGTCCGGTGCAGATCTTTCCCCAGCTCCTGGATGCATCGCCGCTGCGGCCCGAACTGGTCCGGGATGTGGATATCCTGGTGGTACGCGAACTCACCGGGGATATCTATTTCGGTCAGCCCCGGGGCAGCGAGACGGGCCCCGACGGCTTGCGGCGCGCCTTCAACACCATGGTGTACGATGAAGCAGAGATTCGCCGTATCGCCCACGTGGGCTTTCGGGCGGCCCAGGGGCGGCGCAAACGGTTGTGCTCGGTGGACAAGGCCAATGTCCTGGAAACCACCCGCCTCTGGCGGGAGGTCGTTACGGAAGTGGCACGGGAATACCCCGATGTGACCCTGAGCCATATGTATGTGGACAACGCCGCCATGCAGTTGATCCGCGCCCCGGCGCAGTTTGACGTGCTGCTTACGGGTAATATCTTCGGCGACATTCTCTCTGACGAGGCAAGCCAGCTTACGGGGTCCATCGGCATGCTGGCCTCGGCCTCCCTGGGGGAGGGACGGGCTATGTACGAGCCCATCCATGGATCGGCGCCGGACATCGCTGGCCAGGACAAGGCCAATCCCCTGGCCACCATCCTTTCGGTGGCCATGATGTTGCGTTATTCCCTGGGGGCCGAGGCCTGGGCCGTGCGGGTGGAGCGGGCGGTGGTGCGGGTGCTCGACAGCGGCTATCGGACGGTGGATATTGCGAGCCCCGGAACGCATCTGTTGGGGACCCGGGCCATGGGCCAGGCAGTTGTCGCCGCGCTGGCGCAGATTGATGAAGGAATACGATGAAAAAACGAAATTACAACGTCGCCATTCTCGGCGCTACCGGCGCCGTCGGGGAAACGATGCTGGAGATCCTCCAGGAACGCCAATTCCCGGTCGATCAACTCTTCCTTTTGGCCAGCAGCCACTCCGCCGGAAGCAAGTCACTGTTTCGCGGCCACTACCATACGGTGCACGATGCGGCGGATTTCGACTGGTCGCAGGTCGACATCGGCCTTTTTTCGGCGGGGGCCAAGATTAGTGCCGAATATGCCCCCAAAGCCACGGCGGCCGGTTGCGTGATCATTGATAATACCTCTCAGTTCCGCTACGACGACGAGATCCCGCTGGTGGTGCCGGAGGTGAACCCGCAGCGTATCGCCGATTATCGCCGCCACAACATTATTGCCAACCCCAATTGCTCCACCATCCAGATGCTGCTGGCCCTCAAACCCATTGCCGATGCCGTCGGCATCGAACGGGTGGTGGTGGCCACCTATCAGGCGGTGAGCGGCGCCGGGCGCCGGGCCATCAACGAGTTGAGTGCGCAGACCATGGCGATTTATAGGCACCAGGATCCGGTCTGCGAAGTCTTCCCTCAACGTATTGCCTTCAACTGCTTGCCGCAAATTGATGTCTTCCAAGACAACGGTTATACCAAGGAAGAAATGAAGATGCTGTGGGAAACCCGTAAAATCATGGAATTACCGGACATTGCCCTGACCGCTACCTGTGTGCGTGTCCCGGTTTTTTACGGACATTCCGAGGCCGTCAATGTGGTCACCAAGGGGAAAATATCGGCTGCAAACGTGCGTGCCCTCCTTGCCAAGGCCCCCGGTGTGACGGTGATGGATGATCTTGCGGCGGGCATTTGGCCCACCGCCCTGGACGCTGCCACCCACGACGCCACCTTTGTCGGGCGTATCCGTGAGGATTGTTCCCATGAGCGGGGGATCAATTTTTGGGTGGTGGCGGACAATATTCGCAAAGGTGCGGCCCTCAACAGCGTTCAGATTGCGGAAATATTGATCCGCGACTATTTATAGTCGCTGCGGAGTTACCTGAACCAGGCTTGATCGGGCGGTCGTCATCGAAAGAGGAAGGAAATATGGATAAGAAATGGTTGCGTACCCTGCTCGGGGTGGGAATCCTGCTGCCGGGAGTGGCCCAGGCCGTGGGGCTGGGAGAACTGCAGGTCCTGTCTGCACCAGGGGAACCCTTCCGCGCCGAGATCCCCATCCGCTCCTTGACGCCCCAGGAAGCCGGCGATGTACGGGTATCCCTGGCGTCCGGCAGCGCCTTTGCCATGATTCATCTACCCATGGCCCAAGGGCTGGAGCACTGGCATTTCCAGGTCCGTACCGACCAGCATCCGGCGGTCCTGATCACCAGCCCCGTACCCCTGCCCACGCCCACCCTATCCTTTCTCGTCCAACTCGACTGGTCTGGCGGGCGCATCGTGCGCGAGTACACGGCACGGAGCAGTCTGGGCGGCTATCTCGCCGCCGCGCCATCTGCTGCCGAACCCCCGCGCGCGCAAGGGGCTCCCGCGTATGCGGCCCCCGCACCGCGTCCGGCAGCAGTTGCGCCCCTGGTATACGGCTGGGCCGGGGTAAAGCGATACGGGCCGGTACGGAATAACCAAAGCCTCTTTCAAATCGCCCAGTCCATCACCCGCAGCAATGCCGTAACCATCGATCAGGTCATGGCGGCGCTGATCAAGGCCAACCCCGCGGCCTTCAAAAACGGCAATCCATCTTATCTGTACGCTGGCAGCATCTTGCGTGTTCCCACTCTGGGACAGGTGCAGGGCATGGCGCCGGCTCAGGCAACGGCCTTCCTCTCCGGACAGCGCGCTGCACCTGCTGTCCAGCCGGCTGTTGCGGCGCCCGCTGGCAAGGCGGGGCCGGCCACGCATCTGGTGCTGTCTAGCGCACCGGCAGCGGCCGTCCTTGCCCCTACGGCCTCGGCCACCAGTACCGCTGCGGACATCCTCCTTGGCCAATTGCAGCAGCGGACCGCCGCCCTGGTGAAGGAAAATGGCACCCTTGCGGCGCAGGTGCAATCCCTGGGCAATCGGCTCGCTGCGGAAGAGCGGCTCATCGCCAGCCAGGGAGCGCAAGTCAGTGCCTTGGCCAAACAACTGAGCGCGGTGGGGAATCCATTCAATCCGCTCTTGTGGGCCTCGCTGGGCGGTAACGTATTGCTGCTCCTGCTTTTCCTGTGGCTGTATGGGCGGCAGAAGCAGGGCGAAAAACGGCAACGTGAAATCTCCCAGAAAATGACGGCTATGGCATCGGTTCCGAGCCCGGTCGTTGCCCCGCCCACTCCATCCAGGGCAACGGTCGCCGTAACACCGGCACCGGCACCGAAACCAACGCCAATACCAGCGGCCGTGGCGTCGGCCGCTGTCGCCGCGGCGCCAGCCGTAGCGCCGCCGGCACCCATGCCCACCCCGGTGGAAAAGCCGGTAGAAGAGATCGTGGATGTGGACCCGGTGGAACAAGCCGATATGTACCTCACCTATGGGAAAGCGGAACAGGCGGCGGCCGTTCTCTCCGAGGCCCTGGAAGATGCACCCCGGCGTAAGGATCTCTATGTAAAACTGCTCGACGTCTATGCCGGCATGGACCGTCGTGACGACTACCTGGAACTGGCCGAGCGGATGCGGGGACGTTTTGGGCCACACAATAGTGCCTGGCAAGAGGTCGCGGCACAGGGTGCGCAGCTCTTCCCGGGCAATTCGCTCTTCGCTGTTCCGGAAGAGGCAGCACCGGCCCCAGGAGGCACAGTCGTTCCCGGAGAGGGCCATGCCGCTGCTCCGGAAATGGTCCCGGCATCTCCCCAGGAGGTGGCAGAGCATCCGGCCGCTGCGCCGGCGGATGTACTCGAATTCGACCTCGGCGCGGCTTTTGGCGAAAAAACCGCCGAAGCGGCTCCTCCTCCTGCCGAGGAAGCAGTGGTCGAAGAGGAAGCCCTGCGTTTTTCGGCGGCGGAAAAGGAGCGCCTGTTGCGCTCCATTGACGAGCAGTTCCGTGCCCTCGACGAAGCGCCGGCGCCCAGCGAAGGGCTTTCCCTTGCCGCAGAGCCGGCAGCCGTTTCCGTTCCGGCCGGTGTCGAGGGGGGGGAGATCGTCGGCGAAGCTAGTGCCCTGGACTGGGACGCGGTGGGAACCAAGCTGGATCTCGCCAAGGCCTACATGGAAATGGGCGATGGGGAGTCGGCGCGGGAGTTGCTGGAAGAGGTCGCCAAGGAAGGCAGCAGCGAACAGCAGGGGGAAGCCCGGCAGTTGCTGGCGGCCCTTTAATTAGCGGATGGCGGCCGCTGGCACCGGTGGGGAGATGTCCGTTTTTCGCTGGGCATTGGGTATCGAGTATGATGGCAGCGGCTTTTGCGGATGGCAGCGGCAGGTGGGGCAGGCCAGTGTGCAGGCGGCCGTCGAAACGGCCTTGACGCGAATAGCTCAGCAAGCTGTAGAAGTGGTGGTGGCCGGAAGGACCGACACGGGCGTTCATGCCCTCTGTCAGGTGGCGCATTTTGATACGACGGTTGATCGGCCCGAAAGCGCCTGGGTGCGGGGTGGGGGCGTGTATTTGCCCGAGGCCGTGAGCATCCGCTGGGCGCGGCCGGTGGAGACCGCCTTTCACGCCCGTTTTTCGGCCACGGCACGCCGCTACCGGTATGTCATTCTCAACCGCCGCCAGCGCCCGGCGCTGTTTCGCCAGCATTATGCCTGGGTGTATCGGCCTCTGCAGGTGGAGCGGATGCAGGCGGCGGCCCAATCATTGCTGGGTACCCATGATTTTTCGGCCTTTCGGGCCGCTGCCTGTCAGGCCCGGCAGCCGGTTCGCGAACTGCGCGTATTACAGGTGTCGCGCCGGGGCGAACAGGTGATCATCGATGCCGAAGCCGACGGCTTTTTGCACCACATGGTGCGTAATCTGGCCGGTGTGCTCATCGCCATTGGTGCCGGGGAGCGGCCCGTCGACTGGGCTGTGGAGGTCCTCGCCAGTCGCGACCGGCGCCTGGCGGGCACGACCGCACCCCCCGGCGGCCTCTATTTTGTGGCGCCGCGTTATCCCGACGCCTTTGCCTTGCCCATTGATCCGGCCCTGCCCTTTGCCGGATGACCCTGGAGCGGAGCCTTGGTCTGGGCCATGTTCCCGCAAGGGTGCAGATGTTAGAATCTTTTAATGGTGCGAATCAAGATTTGCGGTATTACTATGATGGATGATGCCCTGGCGGCTGCCGAGGCGGGAGCGGATGCCATTGGCCTGGTCTTTTACCCCCCCAGTCCCCGGGCCATTGGGGTGGAGGCCGCTGCTGCCATCCTGGCGGCATTACCGCCCTTTGTGAGCACGGTTGGCCTTTTTGTGAATGCCCAGAGGTCGTGGGTGGAGAGGGTCCTGCAGTCCTGCCCCCTCGATCTCCTGCAATTCCATGGCGATGAGGTTGCTGCGGACTGCTCGGGCTTTGGTCGGCCCTATATCAAGGCGCTGCGGGTGTTGGGCGAGGAGGATTTGCGGCCGCAATTGCGGGCGCATCCCGACGCCCGGGGTTTTTTGCTGGACCGGGCGGTGCCACAGTTGTGGGGGGGCTCCGGTGAGACCTTTTCCTGGTGGCGTTTGCCGGCGCTGGACAAGCCCCTGATCCTGGCCGGGGGCTTGTCGCCGGATAATGTGGCGGAGGCCATCGCGGTCACCCGGCCCTACGCCGTGGACGTGAGCAGTGGCGTCGAGGCATCGCCGGGGCGCAAGGATCATGGCAGAATGCGGGACTTTGTGGCGCGTGTACGCGCAGCGGATCGGCGAGCGGAGGGGTGATGGCAGCATATACCTTACCAGACAGATTGGGACACTTTGGGCCCTACGGGGGGCGTTTCGTGGCAGAAACGCTCGTCACGGCCCTGGAGGAACTGGATCAGGCCTATGCATTGGCCCGGAAGGATCCGGAATTCCTTGCGGAACTGCACAGCGAGCTCAAGCAGTTCGTCGGCCGGCCCAATCCGCTCTTCCATGCCGAGCGTATCTCCCGGGAACTGGGGGGCGCGCAGATCTATCTCAAGCGGGAAGACCTCAACCACACCGGTGCCCACAAGATCAACAATGCCGTCGGCCAGGTGCTCCTGGCCCGGCGCATGGGCAAAAAGCGAATCATCGCCGAAACGGGCGCCGGCCAGCACGGGGTGGCCACGGCCACGGTGGCCACGCGCAACGGCATGGAATGCGTGGTCTACATGGGCGAGGAAGACATTCAGCGCCAGTCCATCAACGTTTTCCGCATGAAGCTTTTGGGCGCACGGGTGGAGGCGGTAAGCAGCGGGACGCGCACCCTGAAGGACGCCCTCAATGAGGCCATGCGTGACTGGGTGACCAATGTGGAAGATACCTTTTACGTGATCGGCACGGCGGCTGGTCCCCATCCGTACCCTGTCATGGTCCGCGATTTCCAGCGGGTTATTGGCGAGGAGGCGCGGGCGCAGTGTTTGGAGTTGACCGGCCGCTTGCCCGACTGCTGCATTGCCTGTGTGGGCGGCGGCAGCAACGCCATGGGCCTCTTTTATCCCTTTATCGAGGATGAAGGGGTGCGCCTCATCGGGGTGGAGGCGGGCGGTCTGGGCCTGGCCACCGGCCAGCATGCGGCGCCCCTGTCGGAGGGACGACCAGGGGTGCTCCACGGCAACCGCACCTATCTCATGGAAGACGAAGACGGCCAGATCCTGGCTACCCACTCCATTTCCGCCGGACTGGATTATCCGGGGGTTGGACCGGAGCATGCCTACCTCAAGGATATCGGCCGGGCCGAATATGTGGCTGCCACGGATGTGGAGGCCTTGGCGGCCTTTCATCGCCTGAGCCGTACCGAGGGGATCATCCCGGCGCTGGAATCGGCCCATGCCCTGGCCTATGCCTTTCAACTGGCCCCAAGCATGCGCCCCGAGCAGACCATCGTGGTCAACCTGTCCGGCCGGGGAGACAAGGATATTCACACCGTAGCGGCACGGGAGGGGATCCGTTTATGAGTCGGCTGAGAGGTCTTTTTGCGGACCTGGGCATGCAGGGGCGGGCGGCGCTCATCCCCTTTGTGACGGCGGGTGATCCCTCCTTGGCGGTGATGGTGCCGCTATTGCACGCCCTGGTGGCGGCGGGGGCCGATGCCATCGAACTGGGGGTACCTTTTTCCGATCCCATGGCCGATGGCCCAACGATCCAGCGCGCCAGTGAGCGCGCCCTGGCGCGCGGCGTCAAGATGCGCATGGCCCTGGAGTGGGTGCGCGAGTTTCGCATGCATAATCAGCACACTCCCATCATTCTCATGGGATATCTGAATCCGGTGGAGGCCATGGGGGCGGAACCCTTTGCCCTGGCCGCCAAGGACGCCGGGGTGGATGGGGTGATCCTCGTGGATCTGCCGCCGGAAGAGGGCATCGATTATGCCGAACTGCTGAAAAATCATCAGATCGATCCCATTTTTCTGCTGGCTCCCACCAGCGGTGCGGAACGGGTGGCGGCGGTGAAGGGCATTGGCAGCGGTTTTGTCTATTATGTTTCCTTGCGAGGCATTACCGGGGCCGCGCAGGCGGACTGGCAGGAAGTGCTGGCCCGGGTCGCCAACCTGCGCCAGACCTTGGCCATGCCGGTGGCCATTGGTTTTGGCATTCGCGATGCGGAAACCGTAGCGCTGGTGGCTCCCGGAGCCGATGCCGTGGTGGTGGGCAGTGCGCTGGTCGAGCGGCTGAGTGCCTGTACGTCGGATGCCGAGGTGCTCGCCGCAGCGCAGGCCTTCATGGCGCCCCTCGCCAAGGCGATTACTGCGCCCAAGGGGGCATCCGCGTGAGTTGGTTTGATCGTATTCTGCCGCCGAAAATCAAAAAAAACACCATACCGGCGGAAAAAGCCGCCGAAGGGAAACGCTCGGTTCCTGAAGGCCTGTGGTCCAAGTGTCCTACCTGTCAGGCGGTTTTGTATCGTACCGAACTGGAAAAGAATCTCTATGTTTGCCCCCATTGCGGCCAGCATCAGCGCATCAGTGCCCGGCAGCGCCTGCTTTTTTTCCTGGATGCCGAGCCACGGCTGGAGATTGCTGCGCAATATATCCCCGTCGACCCCCTGCGCTTCAAGGATCAAAAGCGCTACAAGGAAAGACTGACCGAAGCCCAGGCCAAGACCGGCGAAACAGATGCGCTGGTGGTGATGCGTGGACTGCTGCAGGGCCGGCCGCTGGTGGCGGCCGCCTTTGCCTTCGAGTTTATGGGTGGCAGCATGGGATCGGTGGTGGGCGCCCGTTTTGCCAAGGCAGCCGACGCGGCCCTGGAGGAGCGCTGCCCCCTGGTATGCTTCAGCGCCAGCGGTGGAGCACGGATGCAGGAGGGGCTGTTTTCCCTGATGCAGATGGCCAAGACGGCAGCGGCCGTGGAGCGGCTCGCCAAGGCCGGCATTCCCTATATATCGGTGCTTACGGACCCCACCATGGGCGGCGTTTCCGCCAGTCTCGCCACTCTCGGCGACATCCTCATTGCCGAACCCCAGTCCCTCATCGGTTTTGCCGGTCCGCGGGTCATTGAGCAAACCATCCGCGAAAAATTGCCCGAGGGTTTTCAACGCGCGGAATACCTGCTGGAGCATGGGGCCATCGACCAGATTGTCGATCGTCGTCAATTGCGGCCGGTCATTGCGGAGATGCTGGGCATCCTGGGCGGCGTGGAGACCGCTGGCTGAAGGCCTGGCCCATGGATCCCCTTGCTGCCTGGGTCACTGCCCTTGCCGGCCCTCCCGAAGGGGTGGTCATGGGGCTGGAGCGCATGCAGGCGGTGATGGCGCGCCTGGGTCTGGAGGCGCGCTTGCCCATGCCCATCATTCTGGTTGCGGGCACCAATGGCAAGGGCTCCACCGTGGCGGCCCTGGAGGCCATCTACGCCGCCGCCGGCTACCATACCGCCGCTTATACCAGCCCGCATCTATGGCGATTCGAGGAACGCTTGCGCCTCGATGGACGGACCGCCAGGGCAGAACTGTGGCAGACCCATTTAGGGCGCGTGAAAGGCGCCAGCGCTGCTACGCCGCTGACCTTTTTCGAAATTTCCACCCTGGCTGCGGCACTCATGATCGCGGCGGCGGAGGTGGATGTGGCCATCCTCGAAGTCGGTCTCGGCGGCCGCTTGGATGCGGTCAATGCCTTTACCCCGGACTGCAGTGTGATTACTACCGTGGACCTGGATCATCAGGCCTGGCTGGGAGACAGCCGCATCGCCATCGGCCGGGAAAAAGCCGGGATCCTGCGCCGGGGGGTGCCGGCCGTTTATGGCGATTTGGATCCCTGTTCCAGTGTGGAGGCCCAGGCCCATGCCCTGGACGCGCCCTTATATCGCTTGGGGCGGGATTTTCGTGTGGACGGCGATGGCGGGGAAAGGATCTGGGAGGGATGGGGCTTGCGTCTTCCCTTGGCTCCTCCCCGCCTTTCCGGGGAAGGGCAATGGGCGAACATCGCCGTGGCCTGGGCGGGTGTCCATCTCTTGCAAAAGCGTCTGCCGGTGCCCATGCAAGCCTTGTTGCGGGGGGTGGAACAGTTGCGCTTGCCGGGTCGTTGTCAGGAATTGCGGCCATGGGGCCTGATGGGCCCGATCCTCTTCGCCGATGTGGCGCACAACCCCCAGGCGGTCCGCCAGCTCGGCACCCTTTTGACGGCCCGGAAGGGGAGAGGCCGCTGTCATGCCGTGGTGGGCATGTTGAAAGACAAGGACTTGTCCGGCAATCTGGCCCCTTTGCTGCCCTTGGTAGATGCTTGGCACTGTGTCAATATTAGCGATACGACACGTGGGGCGGCAGCCGCAGACCTGATGCAGGTGCTCCTGGGCCTCGGTGCCGGTCCCGGCACCGCGCATACGGAGGTGCCTGGGGCGGTGGAAGCGGCCCGGCGGGGTCTGGGTCAGGGGGACTGCTTGCTGGTCTTTGGATCGTTTCATACGGTGAGCCAGTTGCCGGCGGCGTGGCTGGCGGAGGAGGGGCAATGACGGGGGATGGCGGCGCAACTGGCCAGCGGCGCTGGCGGACGGTGATGCTCGCGCTCCCGGTGTTGCTTCTGGGTGTCGGGATTGCCTTTTACCTCGGACATCGGCAGGTTCCGGAGATGCCGCGCGCCTCGGGGCCGACCGTGCTTTTGTCCCTGAATGGGCAACCCGCTGCCGTGGCGCCCATGGCCTCTGCGCCTCCACCACCGGGTCCTGCTCGTTCCGTGCTGCCGCAGGAGGTGGCAGCACCCGCTGGTTCCTCTAACGCATCGCCAGCCGCGCCAAAGACCGCGATGGTGGAGCGGCCCAGCCCCGCGGCAAGTCGGCCGACCCCCGTTACCCATCCGGCGACGGTGCCTTCATCGCCCGTCAGGCATCCACCGCCGGCGGCAGCGGGGCCAGCGCGACCTGCCCTGCCGGCACGGACTCTGCCGGTTGCTCCTGTGGGCGGTTGGTATGTGCAGGTAGGTGCCTTTGCCGCGCCGCGGTCTGCTCGGCAAGTCCTGGAGCGAGTGCGCGGCAGCGGGTTTAGCGGGCGCCTGACGGCATTGCCGGGCAGTGCCCTGCAATACGTATGGATCGGACCGCTTCCGGATCGGGCCGCAGCCCTCGCGGTCACGGCCCGGGTGCGGCAGGATCTCCGGCTCTCGGGTTTCCCGCGGCACTGGCCTTAGGAGGTGCCTATGCTCTGGGTCGATGGCATGGCGTTAGGAGTGGTCGCCGTTTCGGCGCTGCTCGGGCTATTGCGGGGGATGATTCGCGAAATATTCTCGCTGCTGGCCTGGGTACTGGGTCTTTATGTGGCCTGGCGCTTTGGCCCCTACGGACTCGCGCCCGATCTGCCACCGGCCGTCCCCCAATGGCTGCGGATACCCCTGGCCGACCTGCTCATCTTCCTTGGCTTTGTGATCGCTGGTACGCTGCTGGCCTTGCTTGTGCGCAAGATCTTTCACGGGATGGGCCTGGGCGGCCCTGACCGCCTGTTGGGGGCATTTTTTGGTGTCTTGCGCGGCGTGCTGTTGATTGCTGTGTTGGCCTTCGGCGTGCAGTCTTCGGCGCTGGCACAGGCATCCTGGTGGCGACAGTCCTGGCTGGCCCAGGCCGGAGTCGTCTTGGTCTCCCATGCGGTGACAGGGCCCGCCGTTGCCCTGCTGGAGTCAAGTTCCCTTGCAAAATGAAGCCCTTTTCAATCTTATGCAGGATGATGATCACTTTCACGATGAGTGTGGGGTCATTGGCGTTTTTGGCCACCCCGAGGCCGCAAACCTCGCTTATCTGGGCCTCTATGCCCTGCAGCATCGGGGCCAGGAGTCTGCCGGCATTGTCTCCGCGCAAGATGGCAAACTCTATGCCCAGCGCGGGATGGGGCGGGTAGCGGAGGTCTTTGGGCCGGGGGAGATCGCCAAGTTGCCGGGTCAGCAGGCCATCGGTCATGTGCGCTACTCAACGGCCGGAGATTCGGTCCTGCGCAATACCCAGCCGGTGTTCATCAATTATCGGCATGGCGCCTTTGCCATCGGCCATAACGGCAATCTGGTGAATGCCGATGCCTTGCGCACCCAATTGGAGCGGGAGGGCGCCATTTTCCATACCGACATGGATACGGAAGTGATCGTGCACCTCCTGGCGCGGATGCCGGGCAATGACGCGGGGGCGCGTCTGGCGGCGGCGCTGCAGCAGGTCTCGGGGGCCTATTCGCTGGTTTGTTTGACGGAGACGCGGCTCATTGGCGTGCGCGATCCTCTGGGCTTCCGCCCCTTGGTGCTTGGACGGCTGATCGAATCCGGTGGTTTTGTCCTGGCCTCGGAGACCTGTGCCCTGGATCTCATGGGCGCCGAATTCGTGCGTGATATCGAGCCGGGGGAGTTGATCATCATCTCCCGCGAGGGTATCGAAAGCCGCCGTCCCTTTACCCCGGAAGCGCGGCGCATGTGCGTTTTTGAGTATATTTATTTTGCCCGTCCCGATAGCGTGCTGGATGGCATCCATGTCTATTCGGCACGCAAGCAGATCGGTCGTGCCCTGGCCAAGCTGCACCCCCGCGATGCCGACGTGGTGGTGCCGGTCCCCGATTCCGGGGTCGCCGCCGCCCTGGGTTATGCCGAGCAGTCGGGGCTGCCTTTTGAGCTGGGGCTCATCCGCAACCATTATGTGGGGCGTACCTTCATTCAGCCGGCGCAGCGGGGCCGTGATTTCGGCGTAAAGGTCAAACTCAACGCGCAGCCCCATATCCTGCGCGGGAAACGGGTGATCCTGGTGGATGACTCCATCGTGCGTGGTACCACCAGTGCCAAGATCGTGAATCTGGTTCGGGCGGCCGGTGCCCGGGAGGTGCATTTCGTGGTGAGCGCACCGCCTACCATAGGGCCTTGTTACTACGGCATCGATACGCCGGACCGCTCCCAGCTCATTGCTGCGCAGCATAGCATCGAGGAAGTGCGCAAGATGATCGGCGCCGATACCCTGGGCTATATTAGTCTGGATGCATTGTATGAGGCCGTAGGCGGACGCCAGCAGGGCTACTGCGACGCATGTTTTAGTGATGACTACCCGTTGCCGACTCCCGAGGGGAAGGGTCTTCGCCAACTTTATCTCATGCAGGAGGTGTGATGAGCGCCCAAGATTGGCAAGAGGGCCTGCGGCCCGAAACCCTGGCCATCCGTGCCGGAATCCATCGCACGGCAGAGCAGGAGCATAGCGAGCCGATTTTCCCTACCTCCAGTTTTGTCTTCCAGTCGGCGGAGGAGGCTGCGGCGCGCTTTGCGGGCCGCAGCCCGGGCAATATCTATGCGCGCTTTACCAACCCCACCGTGCGCACCTTTGAGGAGCGGTTGGCGGCCCTGGAAGGCGCCGAGGCAGGTTTGGCCACTGCGTCGGGGATGGCGGCCTGCCTGACCACCTTCATGGGTCTTCTGCAGGCCGGCGACCATATCATTGCCTCCCGTTCCATTTTTGGAACCACGGTGCAATTGCTGAGTAATATCCTGGGGCGTTTTGGCGTGGAGACCAGTTTTGTGGCCCTTGCCGATCCTACGGCCTGGGCGGCGGCCCTGCGTCCCAACACCCGCATGCTCTTTCTGGAAACGCCCAGCAATCCCCTGACGGAGATCGGCGATATCCGCGCCCTGGCGGATCTTGCCCATGGGCATGGCGCCTGGCTGGTGGTGGACAACTGTTTTTGCACCCCGGCCTTGCAACGGCCCCTCGCCCTGGGGGCGGATCTGGTGCTGCATTCGGCGACCAAATACTTGGATGGTCAGGGGCGCACCCTGGGCGGGGCTATTTGCGGCAGCGCCGAGATGCTCACCGGGCCGCGCAGCTTTGTGCGCACGGCGGGCCCGAGTTTGAGCCCCTTCAATGCCTGGGTTCAGCTCAAGGGCCTGGAGACGCTCAGTCTGCGCATGGAACGGCACTGCCAGAATGCCCAGGCGCTGGCGGAGTGGCTGGAGGCGCGGCCGGAGGTGACGCGGGTGTATTATCCGGGGCTGGCGAGTCATCCGCAGCGCGCCCTGGCGGCGGCACAGCAACATCTGCCGGGTGGCATCCTTTCCTTTGACGTGCGCGGTGGCCAGGCTGCGGCTTGGCGTTTCGTCAACGGCCTGCGCCTCCTGTCCCTGACTGCCAATCTCGGCGATACGAAAAGCACCATTACCCATCCCGCCAGCACCACCCATAGCCGGGTCAGCCCCGAGGCACGGGCGGCGGCGGGGATCGGGGACGGCCTGTTACGCATCAGCGTGGGCTTGGAGCATATCGACGACCTGCGCGATGATCTCCTGCGCGGCTTTGCCGCCATGGCTGTGCCGTGATTTGCGCTATGCTGAAAAGCATGGGGTTCCTTCGCGCGACCTGTTTTTCCCTGGTGTAATACATTCGCGATGGATGCTGCGGCCGTTTATCGAAAAACCGACTTATGGAGACAATGACATGACCAGATTCCGCCCCCTGCACCGCACCCGGCTCCTGCCCGGCACGCTGATTTGCCCCTTCGATAGCGGCTTGCCGGCGCGGGTGGAGATTACCGATCCGGCCCTTGCGGTGATGACCGACCTGCGCCGGGTGCCGGCCGTCACGATTCCGGCCGATAGCGCCATCGATGTGGCCTTGCAGCGCATGATGCATGCCGGGGTGCGCTTGCTCCTGGTGCTGGGGGAATATGCGGCGGTGGTCGGTCTGGTTACGGCCCGTGACATCATGGGCGAAAAGCCCGTACGCATCGCCGCCGCCAACCGGATCCCCCGTGATGCCGTGAAAGTGGGAGAAATCATGGTGCCGGAGGGCCAGATCGAGGTCCTGGATCTGGCTGAGGTAGGGCGTTCTGCCGTGGGGGACGTGGTGTTCACCCTGCGTGAGGCGGGGCGACAGCACGCCTTGGTCATGGAGGCGGGCGACCCGCCGCAGATCCGGGGAATTTTTTCCATCAGCCAGATCGGCCGGCAGTTGGGGGTCAAAATCCAGTCGACGGCTGTGGTGCAGAGTTTTGCGGAGTTGGAACATCTCCTTGTTAATTCCAGTTGAACTGAGGCTATTTTCCTCCCTTTTTGTGGGTGATGATGGTGCATGACCTCCTAGGTCTGCTGTTGGCCCTCCTGCTCATTTTGCTCAACGGCTTTTTTGTGGCCGCGGAGTTCGCCCTGGTTCGGCTGCGCGGGACGCGGGCGCGCACCATGGCCCAGGATTTTGGGCTGCGGGGCCGCATTCTTCTGACCATGAGCCGTCATCTGGATGTTTACCTTTCCGCTACCCAACTCGGCATCACCTTGGCCTCTCTGGCCCTGGGCTGGGTGGGGGAACCGGTAGTGGCGCGGCTTTTCCATCCGGCCTTTGCGGCGTGGGGTATTGTACATGGCGGAGTGCAGGAGGCGCTGTCTTTTGCCATCGCCTTTGCGCTCATTTCTTTTACCCACATCGTCCTCGGTGAGCTGGTGCCCAAATCGCTGGCCATCCGGAAGGTAGAGTCGGTTTCCCTATGGACGGGGGCGCCCCTTTATGCTTTTTATTGGCTTTTTTACCCGGCCATTCGGGTGCTCAACGGGGCGTCCAGCCTGGTCCTTCGGTTATTCCGCCTGAACGGCTACCGTACCACAGAGGATACTCCCCATACCCGGGACGAACTCAGCATGATTCTTGCCTTGAGTCAGGCCCAGGGGGCGCTGGGGCGACGCACCGGCGATATCCTGGAACGGGTGCTGGAATTTACCGAACTGACGGCGGGAGATCTCATGCGCCCAGCGGCCGAGATGGTGTGCCTGCTGGTGGACGATTCGGCGGCGGCCAATCGCCAGGTCATGGAGCGCCATCGCTTCACCCGTTACCCGGTCTGTGCCGGCGATCGCCAGCATGTGGTGGGCCTGTTGCACGTAAAAGACGCCTTTGCGGCCTTTGCCCGCGGCAACGCCGAACCGGACTTGCGCCGCCTGTTGCGGCCCTTGCCGGCGGTGCCCAAGCACCTTCCGGCCATGGACCTGCTGGCGCACTTTCGCAGTGGCCATCCGCATTTTGCGCTGGTCGTGGATGATTTGGGCACCATCACCGGATTTGTTACCCTGGATCATGTTCTGGAAGCATTGCTGGGCGAAATTCAGGATGAATTCCGGCATCACAAGTTTGACTGGAAACGCCGCGCCGATGGCAGCCTGATCGGCTCCGGAAGCTTGTCCGTCTATTCGCTGGAACGGGCACTGGATTTTTCCATCGAGGAAAGTGAAGCAGATACGGTGGGCGGTCTCTTGATGCGCCGCCTGGAGCGTCTGCCCGACGAGGGCGAGCGGGTGGTCTTTCCGGATTTTGATGTGCTGGTGCTCAAACGCGAGGGTCCGCGGATCCAGTTGGTACAGGTACTGCCGCATCCGCAGCAGACGGGCGAAGAATGGTTCAGCTAGCAGGTTTTTGTGCAACGTAAAGATTTTTATTACGAATTGCCTCCGGAGCGGATTGCCCAGGCGCCCTTGGCAGAGCGCAGCGGCGGCCGATTGCTGCAGGTGGATGGCGGCAATGGCACCTGGACGGATGGCCGGATCCGCGACTTGCCGCAGATCCTCCATCCCGGCGATCTCCTGGTGCTCAATGACACCCGCGTCCTCCCGGCACGGCTGCGAGCCCGCAAGCCCAGCGGAGGTGCCGTGGAACTCTTGCTGGACCGGATCGTCGGCGATGCCGAGGCCTGGTTCCTGGCCCGTTCTTCCAAACCCCTGCGCCCTGGCGGTACCCTGCTGCTGGACGGCGGCGTGGAGATCCGCATCCATGAAAAAGTGGATATGCACGTGCGTCTGGGCATTCCCGCAGGAGGGTCCTGGTTGGCTCTCCTCCAGGCCAAAGGCGCAACACCCCTTCCGCCTTATATTCATAGAACGCCATCGGCGGATGACGCGGAGCGCTATCAGACCGTTTACGCGGCAAAGCCGGGGGCGGTGGCGGCGCCCACGGCGGGTTTGCATTTTGACGCCCCGTTGCTGGCCCTGCTGGCCGACCGGGGGGTGGATACGGCCTTTGTGACCCTGCATGTGGGGGCGGGCACCTTCCTGCCGGTGCGCAGCGAGCGGGTGGAGGACCACGAGATGCATGCCGAAAGCGTGGAGGTGCCTGCGGCTACGGTGGCGGCCGTTGCGGCCACCCGGGCTCGGGGCGGGCGGGTGGTGGCGGTGGGAACCACCGCCTGTCGGGCCCTGGAAAGTGCCGCAGCTTCCGGCACCCTGCGGCCTTTTGCCGGGGAAACGCGGCTTTTCCTCTATCCCGGCAAACGCTTCCATGTGGTTGATCTCCTCCTCACCAATTTTCATCTGCCCGAATCCACCCTGTTGATGCTGGTGAGCGCCTTTGCCGGCCGGGAACTGATCCTGGCCAGCTATGGGCACGCGGTGGCAGCCGGATATCGTTTTTTCAGCTATGGAGATGCCATGTTGATTTATCCGAGTACAGCGGCACGATGAGTATCTTGCGAATCCTTGCGGAGCAGGGAGCGGCTCGTCGCGGCCTTCTGCAACTTCCCAGAGGCAGCATCCAGACCCCCGCCTTCATGCCCGTGGGTACCTATGGCACCGTCAAGGCCATGACCCCCGAAGAGTTGAAAACACTGGGGGCGGAGATCATCCTGGGCAACACCTTTCACCTTTTCCTCCGTCCCGGACTGGAGGTCATTAGCGCCCTGGGTGGGTTGCACCGGATGATGCACTGGGATGCACCCATCCTCACCGATTCCGGCGGTTTCCAGGTTTTCAGTCTCGGGCCTTTGCGGCGCCTGAGCGAGGCGGGGGTGCGCTTCCGTGCGCCCAGTGACGGGCGCGCGGTCTTCCTTGGTCCGGAAGAGTCCATGGCCATTCAGGGGGCCCTGGGGTCGGACATCGCCATGGTCTTTGACGAGTGCACACCCCATCCGGCCACCTGGGACGAGGCGCGGGCCAGCATGGAATTGTCCCTGCGCTGGGCCGCCCGTTCCCAGGCCGCTTATGCGGGACCAGGGCAGCTTTTCGGCATCGTGCAGGGGGGTATGTACGCTGACTTGCGCCAGCGCTCCCTGGAGGGCCTGGTCAAGCTCGATTTTCCCGGCTATGCCATTGGCGGCCTGTCGGTGGGGGAGGGCAAGGCAGAAATGCTGCAGGTGCTGGACGATCTCCTGCCGCAGATGCCTCGGGATCGGCCGCGCTATCTGATGGGGGTAGGCACGCCGGAGGACATCGTCGCGGCGGTGCAACGGGGAGTGGATATGTTCGATTGCGTCCTGCCGACGCGCAATGCCCGCAATGGCTGGCTGTATACCCGCAACGGCATCCTCAAGCTGCGCAATGCCCGCTACGAAAAAGACCCTTTGCCACCGGACCCGGACTGCGCCTGTTACACCTGCCGCAACTATAGCCGCGCCTATCTGCGCCATCTGCAGCGCAGTCACGAGATCCTCGGCGCCCGTCTCAATACCCTGCACAACCTCCACTATTACCAGGAATTGATGGCGGGTTTGCGCCAGGCCATCAGCGCTGGCCGCCTGGATACCTTTGTTGCGGATTTCCATCGCCGCTATGGAGTCGCCGATGCGGGCGCATCCGTCAGCGGTTCCCTCGCCGACGCCTAGCGGCTACAATGGCGGCCCTCTGCCGAATCCAGGAGCGTCCATGAATCTCTCGCCCATTACCAGCGCCTTCGCTGCCGGCGCCCCTGCGGGCGCAGGCGGCCCGGAATCCGTCTGGCTGCAGTTTGTCCCGCTGCTGGTCATCTTTGCCATTTTTTACTTTCTGCTGATCCGCCCGCAGATGAAAAAGGCCAAGGAGCAGCGGCAACTCATCGCCTCCGTCGCCAAGGGCGATGAGGTCGTGACCCAGGGAGGCCTTGTGGGGCGGGTCATGCAGGTGGGGGACGAATACCTGCAACTGGAAGTGGCGGAAGGGGTGCTGGTCAAGATCCAGAAAGTGGCCGTCACCCTGCTGCTCCCCAAGGGGACCATCAAAAAACTCTAAAGGCTTGTCATGACCCGCTATCCGTTCTGGAAATATCTCGTTATCCTGGCTGTTGTCCTGCCATCCCTGCTTTATGCGCTGCCCAACCTTTATGGCTGGCACGCCGCAGTGCAGGTGCGGGCGCCGGTGGGCACCATCCTGCCGCCCGTTGCGACCATGGAGCAATGGCTGCAGAGCGCCGGAATTGGCGTGACACGGGTCAAGAGCGATGTCCAAGGCAGCACTTTTTTCTTTCCCAACGAAAACGCCCAGGGTCAGGCGGAAACCCTGCTGCAGGGCAAGCTGCCGGCCAATGCCCAGGTGATCCTGTCGCAGGTCTCGGCGCAGCCCGCATGGCTGGCGGCCATCGGGGGCAAACCCGTCAATCTGGGCCTGGACTTGCGCGGTGGCGTTTATCTGCTCTTGCGCGTCGATACCGGGGCGGTGATCAAGCATGCCATGGAACGCGACAGCAATGATCTGCGGACCTTCCTGCGCCATGAGAATCTTCAGTACCTGGCCATCAACCAGACCGGACCCCAGGTCTTGACGGTGGAAATGGAGAATGCCGGCGTAGCTACCCAGGCCCAGGCGGCCATCACCCGGCACTTTCCCGATCTGGCGGTAAAGGTGGATCATGGCGCCGTCCTGGATGTGAGCCTGCAACCCGAAGCCATCACGCGCATGACCGATGAAGCCCTGCAGCAAGCCATCGTGGTCATACGCAATCGGATCGACCAGTTGGGCGTGTCTGAGCCCGTCATCCAGCGCCAGGGCCAGGATCACATCGCCGTCCAACTGCCCGGCGTGCAGGATACCCAGCGTGCCAAATCCATCATCGGCTCCACCGCCCAATTAGAGTTCAAGATGGTGGACGAGCAACATAACCTGGCAGCGGCGCTGAAAGGGGATGTGCCGCCGGGAGACGCCATTTACTACGGGAGCAACGGCACGCCCTATCTCCTGGAAAAGCAGACGGTGCTGACGGGCCGCTACCTGAGCAACGCCAGCGGCGGCATCGACAACAACACCGGCCAGTCGGTGGTCGATGTGAGCTTCGACAGCGAGGGGACGCGGATCTTCGGTGAACTCACCAGTCAGCATGTGGGCCAGCGCATGGCCATCCTCCTGGACAACAAGGTGGTCACGGCGCCGGTGATCCGTGAGGCCATCACCGGCGGGCGTGCCCAAATCGACGGCTTTGCCAACCTCAAGGAGGCCAGCAATGTCGCCATCGAGCTGCGCGCCGGGGCCTTGCCCGCGCCGGTCAATGTCTCCGAGGAACGCACGGTGGGGCCCACCCTGGGTCAGGACTCCATCCACGACGGGGTGATGGCGGTGATCTTCGGCATGGCCTTTGTGGTCCTGTTCATGACCTTCTATTACCGGGCCTTCGGCCTCATCGCTGACCTCGCCATTTTCGTCAATATCCTGGCGATTCTGGCGGTTCTGTCCATCATGGGCGGTACCCTGACCCTGCCGGGCATCGCCGGTATCGTGCTCAAGATTGGCCTGGCGGTGGATGCCAACGTGCTGGTCTTTGAACGGATCCGGGAGGAGCTGCGTCTGGGCATGAGCCCCCGGGCGGCCATTGATGCCGGCTTCAAAAAGGCCTTCGCCACCATCGTCGACTCCAACGTCACCGTGCTCATCGCCTCCCTGGTGCTCTTTCAGTTCGGCACCGGCGCCATCAAGGGCTTTGCCCTGGTCCTGACCATCGGTGTGCTTACCTCCATGTTTACCGCCACCATGATGAGCCACGGCATCATCGAACTCCTGCTGGGCAAGCGGCGCGTCCAGAAACTGTATCTCTGAGGAAGCCATGGAACTCTTTAAACGTCGTACCCATGTGGATTTCATGTCGCGCCGCTGGATCTTCATGGGCGTTTCGGGCCTCCTGATCCTTGCCTCCATCGCCGTTTTTTTCGTGCGCGGTCTTAATTACAGCATCGACTTTACCGGCGGCACCTTGGTGGAACTGGCCTTCAGCAAGACACCGGCCCTGGGCGACGTGCGCAATACCCTGGCGCAGGCCGGGTTCTCCGATGCCGTCGTGCAGACCTTCGGCGGAGACCGGGACCTCCTCATCCGCCTGCGCACGGTGCCGGGAGAGACCAGCGCCGTGGGCCAGAAGATCCTCAATGTCTTTCAGCAGGCCAGTGCCGATTATCCCGGCGTGCAGTTGCGGCGTACCGAGTATGTCGGACCCGAAGTGGGCAAGGAGTTGCGCAACAAGGGGATGATGGCCCTCCTGCTGGTGACGGTGGGCATCCTCATTTATGTGGGCTTGCGCTTCGAATGGCGCTTCGCCGTGGGCGGCGTCGTGGCCATGCTCCATGATCCCATCCTCGTGGTGGGCTTTTTTGCCGTCACGCACATGGAGTTTTCCCTGACCGTCATTGCCGCCCTCCTGGTGATCATGGGCTACTCCCTCAACGACACCGTGGTGGTCTTCGACCGCATGCGCGAAGATCTGCGCGCGGAGCGCAATGCCAACGTGATGCAGGTCTTCAACATCGCCATCAACGAGACCCTGTCGCGAACGGTGATCACCAGCTTCATCACCTTCATGGTGGCCCTGGCCCTGTTCCTCTTCGGCGGCCCAGTCATCCATGGTTTTGCCACTGCCCTCGTGATCGGCGTGGTCGTCGGCACCTACTCCTCCATATTCGTCGCCAGCCCCGTGGCCCTATGGTTGGGCTTGAAGCGCGAGCATGTCCTAAAAAGGCAGTTCCTGGGTGCGCGCGACCGCAATGACGGGGCACGGCTTTAGGTTCTTGGTGGTGGCGGTGCGGGAAACTCTGCAATGCTCTCCCGGAGAGGTACCGAAGTGGCCATAACGGCGCCGACTCGAAATCGGATGGGCGGCAACGCCACGTGGGTTCGAATCCCACCCTCTCCGCCAAATAAAACAAAGGGTTAGGCAAAACGGCCTGACCCTTTTTCTTTGCCTGAATGATTTGCACCGCAATTGCACCACACCTCAGTATGATCTACCCTACCAATAGGCACTGATTGGGGGGGTACACAATGGCGTCAGTCACTCCAAGTTATGATCGGGAAGGTGAACATATCGGCTGGCAGTGCGCCGTCCGCAAAAAAGGATACCCCCCGCAGTACAAAACCTTTCGCACCAAACGGGAAGCCGAAGCTTGGGCTGGCGTCATTGAATCCGAGATGACAAGAGGGGTCTGGCAAGACCGTTCAGAGTCAGAGGGGACAACGCTGGCGGAATGCCTTGATCGCTATCGCCTGGAAGTCGTGCCGACAAAAAAGGGCGGCAGGCGGGAATTGGACTACGTGCGGCAATGGACGGCCCGACCCATTGCTCATCTATACATGGCCTCCATCCGGGGGAAAGACGTTGCCCAAGCCATTAGAGACATGGAAGGGGAAGGGAAGGGGGGTAACACGATCCGGTTGCATCTCGCCCTGCTTTCTCATTTGTTCAAGGTGGCAAAGACCGAATGGGGAATGGAAAGTCTAAGCAATCCTTGTGAAGCTGTTCGCAAACCGAAATTGCCTCGGGGACGAGATCGGCGGCTGGTTGATGACGAGGAATCCCGCCTGCTGCCAGCCTGCCGGTTGGTTAATCCGGAACTGGAATCCATCGTGATTATCGCCATCGAAACGGCCATGCGCCAGGGTGAAATTTTGGGCCTGACGTGGGACAAGGTGAATTTGTCACAGCGAACCGTTAAGCTGGAAGAAACAAAAAATGGATCGCGGCGAATCGTCCCTCTATCATCCGTTGCTTGCAAGGTGTTCGCCGATCTGTCCCGCCGGATCGATGGTCGCGTTTGGAACTACGGGCAAGAAGGGGTCAAATGTGCCTTTCCCGCCGCCTGCCGCCGCGCCGGCATCGAGGGCT
>JABEBX010020511.1_pt1 | contig 26783 bp, 32 predicted proteins | sample 7245971 | NCBI WGS metagenome assembly JABEBX01 (sample SAMN14506365, study PRJNA622280) | hot springs metagenome | biome: hot spring [ENVO:00000051]|acidic hot spring [ENVO:00002120]; feature: spring [ENVO:00000027]|sediment [ENVO:00002007]; material: sediment environment [ENVO:01001048]... | reverse complement strand
AGTCGAAGGATATGCGGTTGTTTTTCAATGAACTTCGGATTCACCTCGCTAGGTCTGTGACCGCACGATTTCAAAGCTTGGGGTTGTGGTGCCTTCAAGCAATCCCCATGTCATTATGAACTGAGAAAACCTTCGTCAAAACTTTAGATACAACGCCCCTAGCTCGATTTCGTTGTGATGCGTCATCTGTCCGGCTCCGATCAATAAAGTAGGGTTTGAGCAATTTTTGTTCGCGCTTGAGACCATCCTGAATACGCTTAATCGAATGTTTTTCACGGAAGGAAATCGTAACTTTTGCAGGTCTGTGAGGTTCACCATTCACCTTGTTGGGACGAAAGCCGTAATCGAGATTGATTTGTGCTCCTTTTTCAGCAGTTTTGACCGGCAGCAAAAGGTACGCGTACTCAAAGGGCGAGCGGACGCAGACCATCGCTACACAATTAGCTTTGAGCGGGCCCTTTGCACGGTTGAACATTGCTGCATTCTTATCGCTAATATGTTCTTCTGTGCAGTATCCATACTGAAACCACCATCCGTTGTAATTTTCGCGACTATTTTCTTTATAGCTTGACCCTTTGACCTGAATTTGCCATACCTGGTCGTCCTTGATCGCCAAGAGGTCGGCGTTTGCGGAGACCCCTTCCAGATTCAGGTCTCTAACAAGGAATCCGCAGGACTCAAGCTCGTTCGCAACGATCCGTTCGGCAATCTTGCCAACATTTTGCTTGCCGATTTTCGGAACCATTTCATCTGCGTCCATGAATCCCTCCCCTTCAAAATTTCGGCACGCTTACACCACGGTTAACTGCGGCACGCCTTCCCGCGCAAACGGGCACGGCTTGCCGTTCAAATGATCTTCAAACTCCTTGCGAAACTTCTTGACGAAGGCGATGATTGGCATGGCAGCGGCGTCGCCGAGCGGGCAGAAGGTGCGGCCCAGCATGTTTTCGGCCAGGTACTGGATGTTGTCGATGTCCTTGCCGGTGCCGAATCCGGCATGGAAGCGGGTGAGCGATTTCTTCAGCCAGTCGGTGCCCTCGCGGCAGGGAATGCACCAGCCGCAGCTCTCGTGCTGATAGAAGCTGATGGTGCGCAGAGCAAACTCGACCATGCAGGTCTGGTCGTCGATGACGACGACACCGCCCGAACCGAGCATCGAGCCGGCCTTGGCCACCTGATCAAAGTCCATGCCGATATCGATCTCCTCCGGCAGCAGGACCGGCGTGGACGATCCGCCGGGAACGACGGCCTTCAATTGGCGCACGCCGCGCACGCCGCCCGCCACCTCGTAGATCATCTTCTTCAGGTTGTAGCCCATGGGCAGCTCGTAGACGCCGGGCCGTTCCACGTGGCCGCTGATGCCAAACAGCCGCGTCCCGCCGTTGCGCGGCGTGCCGACGGCGGCATACGCCGCCGCGCCCATGTTGATGACGTGGGGCACATTGGCCATGGTTTCGGCGTTGTTGATAACCGTGGGACCACCATAGAGGCCCACGACGGCAGGAAACGGAGGACGGATGCGCGGAACGCCGCGCTTGCCTTCGAGCGACTCCATCAGCGCCGACTCCTCGCCCACCTCGTAGGCGCCCGCGCCGGTCTGCGTGATGACCTGGAACTCAAATTCGGAGCCGAAGATGTTTTTGCCCAAAAATCCGCGCTCGTAGGCGTCGGCCACGGCGCGCTCCATGATTTCGAGCAGATAGCGGTACTCGCCGCGCAGGTAGATGAAGCCCATGTGCGCCCCCACGGCGAGGCCGGCGATGATGGCGCCTTCAATGATCGAGTGTGGATCGTGCAGGAAGATCAGATGGTCCTTGCAGGTTCCGGGCTCGCTCTCGTCGCCGTTGACGAGAATGTACTTGGGCTTGGCGGATTGCTTGGGCACGAAGGACCATTTCATGCCCGTCGAGAAGCCTGCGCCGCCGCGGCCGCGCAGGCCGCTGGCCTTCATCTCCTCGATGATCCACTCGGGGCCCTGCGCCAGACATTTCCTGACGGCCTCGTAGCCGCCCAGTTCGAGATAGCGATCGATGTCCGCCGCGCCCTTGCCGAAGCGGCTGGAGACAATCTTCACTTCATCGGGATGGGAGACGAGCCTAGGCATTGTTTTCCTTGTTTTGAGCGGGATTGCGGTACTGGTTGAGAATGCCGGGGACAAGGTCGGGTTGGAGCTCGTCGTGGAAGTCGTAGTTGACCTGAATGGCAGGCGCCCAGCAGCAGGCGCCGATACACTCCACCTCTTCGAGCGAGAAGAGGCCGTCGGGGGTGACGCCCTTGGGACCAATCCCCAGTTCTTCCTGGAACCGCTCATAAATTTCATAGCCGCCGCGCAACATGCAGGCGATGTTCGTGCAAACCTGGATGTTGAACTTGCCTGCCGGCTTGAAGCGAAGCATCGAATAGTAGGTCGCGACGTTGCGTACTTCGAGCTCCGTGATGCCGATGCGGTGTGCGATTTCAACGATCGCCGCGTCGGAGAGGTAGCCTACTTCGTCCTGCGCGTAGAGCAGCATGGGAACCAGCGCCGAACGCTTGACGGGATATTTCTTGACCAGCGCATCAAAGCGCGCGGCCAATGCCGAAGAAAAAACCGGCATGGTTTCCGGGTTTGCGCCGGCGCTCATTGCATCAACTCCCGCGTCCAGTTTTCTGCCGCCATATCCATCTCTTCTACTCTCTCGCCGTCCCTCAGCTGGCCGGCCTCGGAGATCTGCATGGTTCCACCACTCCCATTCTCGCGCCTCCGGCGGAGGATTGCGCCGTCGCGCTCCAGACGAAGCTGCTTATGTTTGTGGCGAATTACTATTTTCTCACTGTTCGCCTCGATGGTTGCCTGTCGCTCCGCGCCGAGTTCGTGCGCCGCTGGAGAACCGCGGAGCAGCGAGGCGACCGAAATCCACAACTCGTCAAATACACGCCGATTCGTCGCCGCCGGCTCTACTTCATTTGAAGCATGAATTGCGCTAAAGGCGGCCATCGTTAAGAAAATTCTCCCGCGAGAAGCCCTGAAACAATCTCTTCCGCAATCTGTTCCGGTTGATAATCGCTCAGCGCGAACACCTTTCGCGCAAGCTCACTGGCATTCGGCGGACCCGTGACCACTGCGGTAATCTCGCCCTCCGGCTCACACAAATCGACGGTGCAGAGCACATCCGATCCGAAACTCAGACAGAGTCTTCCATGGTAAGAGGGCGCGAGAACGCGCTCGACGCCAGCCAGCTTCCGCTTTTTGAGCTCGGCGTTGGCCCTTTCGATCTCTTGATCCACAACACTCTTGACACGCTCGTAAATCTCCGCAGCCCGTGATCCCCACACGGCCGGATTCTTCCGGGTCTGCTGGTCGTGCGCATGTTGAATGCTTAGTCGTTCCGCCAATTCTCGGTAATTCACCACGCGGCCCTCTAACGGTCAATCTCGCCCAGCACAATATCAATCGAACCCACGACTGCGACCAGATCGGCAATCAGGCGTCCCTTGCACATGGTTTCAACAGCCTGCAGCGTGGCAAACGACGGATAACGCATGTGCACCCGATACGGTTTGGCGGTGCCGTCGGAGACCACGTAGTAGCCTATCTGCCCGTGCCCGCACTCGATCCCTTGATAGACCTCGCCGGCGGGCACATTGAATCCTTCGGTAACAATCTTGAAGTGATGGATCAGCGCCTCCATCTGCGTCTTCATCTTTTCGCGGTCCGGCAGAACGATCTTGGGCGCGTCAGCCTTGATGGCGCCGCCCGGCATGCCGTCAAGCGCCTGCTGGATGATCTTGGTGCTCTCGCGCATCTCGATCAATCGCACCTCGTACCGCGCCCAGGTGTCGCCCGCCGTCGAGGTCGGCACATGGAACTGGAACTTCTCGTAGCTCGAGTAAGGCATGTCGCGGCGGAGATCGAAATCCACGCCGGAGGCGCGCAGCGGAGGGCCCGTCACGCCGAGCGCAACAGCTTCGGCTGCGGAAAGATGGCCGACACCCTGCAAACGATGGATGAAGATTGGATTGCCCGTCAGTAGATTCGAATACTCGTCGATCTTCTCCGGAAAGCTCTGGATGAATGCCGCCACGCGGTCGAACCAGCCCGGCGGCGGCTCCATGGAGAGTCCGCCAATGCGGAAGTAGCTGGTCATCATGCGCTGGCCGGCCACGGCTTCAAAGAGCCTGAGAATCTCTTCGCGCTCGCGGAAGGTGTAGAGAAAGACCGTGAGCGCGCCGATATCCATGGCATGCGTGCCGAGCCAGATCAGGTGCGAGTTCAAGCGGCTCAACTCGGTGAGCAGGACGCGAATCCATTGCGCGCGCTCGGGAATCTCGAGGTCGAGCAGCTTTTCGACGGCCAGGCAATAACAGAGATTGTTCGCGAGCGGATCGAGATAATTGACGCGGTCCGTGAGCGGAACCACCTGCTGGTAGAACTTTGCCTCGCAGGTCTTTTCGATGCCGGTATGCAGATAGCCGATCTCGGGGCGAACGCTGATAATCACTTCGCCGTCAAGCTCGACAACCAGACGCAGCACTCCATGTGTGGCCGGGTGCTGCGGACCCATGTTGAGAACCATATGCCGCGGCGCTGTGCTTTCAGTCGCGGGCAATTCGAGGACGGTCGCGCCGGGTTTCTCGCTCATCAGCGGTATCCCTCCACAGGGTAGTCCTTGCGCAAGGGATGACCCTCCCAATCGTCCGGCATCATGATGCGTCGCAGATCGGGGTGATCGGCAAAGTGAATGCCGAACAGGTCGAAGACTTCGCGCTCATAATAGTTGGCGCCCGGCCAGACTGGCGTGATCGAGTCGACACGCGGGTCGGTTTCGTCGAGCAGCACGCGAAGCCGGAGGCGCTCCCTGAACGCGTGCGAGAGAAGATGATAGCTCAACTGGAAGCGCGGCGACCGCGGAAACCAATCGACGGCTGTCATGTCCTCAAAGAAGTTGTAGCCCGCAGCCTGCACGGTGGCGCAGGCTGCGCGAATCTCCGTGGACGCGACGGTGAGCGTCAACTCGCCAAAGTCAAACCGGGCGTCTGTCAGGGCCTCCGGGTTCCAGGCCAGAAGTGCTTTGATTGCAGGATGCTCCGGCATCCCCTGAAGGACAGCCTGCTTGCCTGTGAGAGTCGGTGCTTGATTCGCCATCCTAGAGATCCGCCCTGTCCTGGCTCCAGTTCAGGATGCCTTTGCGCACGATGTAGTAGAGACCCACGGCCACAAAGCCGAGATAAACCACCATCTCCCAGAAGCCGAAGAGGCGCGAACAACCGGTGAGCGCGGGCAGTCGCTTGTAAATCACCGCCCACGGCATGATGAACACTGCTTCCACGTCGAAGAGGATGAAGAGGACCGCGACCAGATAGAAGCGAACGCTGAAGCGGCCGCGCGCGTCTCCCGTGGCATGGATGCCGCATTCGTAGGTATCGAGCTTGATCGCGGTGTTGCGATGCCGGCCGACAAACCAGGAAGCAACTACCATTCCTGCGCCGAGAAGGAAGGCGGCAAGAATCTGCATCAAAAGCGGGAGATATTGCCAGTAATAGGGGTTCATCGCCGCTCAACTCAAAAAAGAAATATAAAGATGCGTCCTGCGCCGGAGAAACTCCAGACAAACAGAACCCTAAATTGAGATTAGGTTTTCAGGCCGGTCTCGTCAAGGCGGCGCGCCGATAAGTGGCGAAGAAGTGCTTTATCGCGCAAAAGATTGCATATAGCGAGATGAAGACGAAAACAGAAGTGACTTTGGTGCGGCTTTTTGTGACTCGCATCACACAGAATCCCAACTTGAGTTGTGTATCACGGAATCTGTTTCAATTCGGGGCAGTACCTTCGTGACCTCAAGTACAGATCATTTGTTGCCGATGGATTGGGCGAGGATGGAATCATGGCGGCCTCTTCAGTAGTGTGCAGTTTTCCCATTGGGGATGCAGTGCCCGTTGCGGGAGCCGGCAGGCGTGCGTCTTGCCGACGGAGAATTTCACCGGAAGCCGGCCGCGCGTTGGAGGTTCTCGGCCACGCAATCGAGTATCTGACCGATGAGTTTGTTCATGCCGGCGGAGCATTTTCCGCGCACGACCCTCAGGTGCAGGCGGTGCAGTTGCTGATGGGACTCAATCGGGAGATCTATTTCAATTGTCCCGAGGCGCCGAGCCTTGTCGATCGCTTCCGTGACTGGATGCGCCTGCGGACAGCCTAAGAAGCGAGGAACGGCCACGGAGGGCAACAATATCTTGCTGTCCTCTGCTCATTGACCGCCGTTCCCCAATTGCTGATCGCTGTCTACCGGCCGCGCCTACTGCCCCAGCACTAGCACTGCAAAGAGCACCAGCCAGGCAAAGCCCATGGTGTGCCGGAACCACGCCGACGGATTCTGCCCAGTTCGCCACGCTTTTGAGCCGAGTCAAGTCATAGCGGCCGGTAAACTTCAATTTACCGGCCGGAGTTTGACGGAATGGCCAGTCCCTACCAGCCGCGCGTCTGCAAGAGCTGCGACTCTTCAATCGCCGCTGCCGCCAGACCCTTCATCGTGCCTGTGACCTGCTCGCTGACCTCGGCCAGAACCTTGGGATCGTTCCAGTGCGTGGTCGCGATCACGATGGCTTTGGCGCGCGAAACGGCTTCTTCGCGCTCTTTCGGGTTGCGCGGTGTGCCGATGTCGTCCTTGCCGCAGAGGCCGGCCTCGGCCTCCGTTTCGGTCCAATCCTTGACATCAAGCGGCGTGGCGCGCTCTTTCATGAAGATGCCGGAGCCGACAAAGATCGCCTCGGCGCCCAGTTGCATCATCAGCGCCGCGTCGGCCGGAGTGGCGATGCCGCCAGCCGAGAAGTTCGGTACGGGCAGCTTTCCGGTCTGGGCCACCATGCGCACCAGTTCGTAAGGGGCCTGGAACTCCTTGGCCGCGGCGTAAAGCTCCTGCTCGGTGAGCACCGTCAGAATCCGCATCTCCCTGGTGATCTGCCGCATGTGCCGCACGGCGTGGACCACGTCGCCGGTGCCGGCCTCGCCCTTGGTGCGGATCATGGCCGCGCCTTCGGCGATGCGTCGCAGGGCCTCACCCAGGTTGCGCGCTCCGCAGACAAACGGCGTGGTGAAGGCATGCTTATCGATGTGGTGGGCCTCGTCGGCCGGGGTCAGAACCTCGCTCTCGTCGATGAAGTCGACGCCCAGTTCCTGAAGGATCTGCGCCTCGGCGAAGTGGCCGATGCGAGCCTTGGCCATGACCGGAATGGAGACGGTCTGCATGATCTGCTTGATCAGGCCGGGCCGCGCCATGCGGGCCACTCCGCCTTCGGCCCGAATCATGGCGGGCACGCGCTCAAGTGCCATCACCGAGGCCGCGCCAGCCTCTTCGGCGATGCGCGCCTGTTCGACGTTCATCACGTCCATGATGACGCCGCCTTTGAGCATCTCCGCCAATCCCACCTTCAGGCGCAGACTGGTTGAAGTCAGATTCTTATCTTCTTTTAATTCCGGCATGACATTAGACCTCGCGCTGACTCGGCTCGTTCCCCGAGCGTCTTATTTTGCTTCTCCGATCGCTGCGAAATCGTGCGGTCGCGGCGCAAAACTCCGCTTTTTCCCCCGCTCGCTCACTTCGCTGCTCGCTTCTAGTTTAGCAGCGATGCGCGCTGTCTGCCGTGTAGGTCGGAATGGCGCACAACAGCGCAATTCTTAAATCATTCCAATCTAGTCTGTCCTTCGCTGGTCACTTTTCTGCTTGTGTTGTCTTCGGAATGACGTCAGCGCAGCCAATGCCGGCAGGTGCGGGGAGCATGAATCCGGGGCAGGCAGCGGGCGGCAGTGGTGGTGCTGATGCCGTGCAGGCTCTGGTTCCTGCGTCGCCGTCTACGCCGGACAACGCGGAGAAGTCGGTCTTTCAGGCCCCGATCTCGCAGTTGCCTGTGGAACTAGACGTCACGATTCCGGTGCGCGAGTTTCGCGTGCGTCAGTTGCTGGCTCTGGCGCCGGGCGAGGTGATCGAGACGCAGTGGAGCCATGGCGACGATCTGCCCTTGATGGTGGATGAAGTGCAACTGGCCTGGAGCGAGTTTGAGGTTGTGGAAACACGGCTGGCAGTCCGTATTACACGGCTGGCATAGGAGAGCGATGAGCAAAAGCAGAGCGGCGATGGGCGGAAAACGAGTTGAGACAGCCGGCTATGGCGGACTGGGGGCATGGCTGCTGGAAAGATGGCGCGGCCGGCAACGCGCGGCGGCGGAGCCGCGTCTGGCGCTGATCGAGCGCATTGCGCTGGCGCCGCGCCAGTCACTGGCGCTTGTTGAGGCCGAGGGACGGAGGATTCTGGTCGCCATCTCGGCCGAGGGCGGACCGGCGTTTTATCCGCTTGGCCAGGAAGCAGACAGGCGAACGCGCATGAGATCGGCAAGCGTATCTGGCGGCCGGGCGAGGATCTCGTGATGGGGGCTTCGATCTTGCGCCTGGCGGCGGTTCCCGTCTCGATGCCCATGTTGCCCGATCTCAGTACGAAGCTGCGAGCCTCCGACGGCGCGCCGTGGACGATTCTCTTCGTTCTGACGTTGATCACCGTTCTCCCCGCGATCCTGATGGCGATGACGCCGCTGGTGCGGTTGCTCGTGGTCTTTCACTTTCTGCGTCAGGCGCTGGGCACGCAGACCGCGCCCTCGAACCCGACGCTGATGGGGCTGGCGCTGATGATCTCCTGGTTCATCATGACTCCGGTCCTCAATCAGGTGGACCAGCAGGCTGTCGAGCCTTATCGCGCCGGAGAGATCACGGGCATGCAGGCCATCGAGCGCGGTTCGCAGCCGGTCAAGCGCTTTCTGCTCAGGTACGCGCGCGAGAAGGATCTGGCGCTGTTTACGGCCGCCGGGCAAATTGCCCGGCCCAATACACCCGACGACCTGCCGATGCAGGTCGTGGTTCCGGCCTACATGCTTTCGGAACTGAAGGCTGGATTTGCCATTGGCGCCGTGTTGTTTCTGCCGTTTCTGCTGATCGACATGGTGACGGCGGCCATCACAACTTCGATCGGCATGTTTCAGTTGCCGCCCGTCGTGGTTTCGACGCCGCTCAAAATTCTGCTCTTTGTGATGGTGGACGGCTGGAACCTTCTGGCGCGTTCGCTCCTGCATAGCTTTTGAAGGGAACCGCGATGACTCCTGATCTGGTTGCCGAACTGATGCGCCAGTTGCTGCGCGAGGCCATCATCCTCTCCGCGCCGCTACTGGTCGCAACCATCGTGCTGAGCTTTGTGCTCAGCCTGGTGCAGACCCTGACGGGCCTGCAGGAGCAGGCCTTGACCGGCGTGCCGCGTCTGGCTGCGATCGCCGTCATCCTGCTGGTTGCGATGCCGTGGTTCCTCGAACGACTGGCGACCTACACGCGGCTGCTGATGGGGGATTTCCGGCGCTATCTGGGATAAGCGGATCCGGCGGATTTAGCCGCGCTTTGCGTGTGATTGCGGAGTTGAAAATGCCTGGCGCCGCTAACGCCGCCCACTCCGCTTGAGGTATAAGCATGACCGATTGGACGACATTCCTGAGCGCACTGGCCCTGGCCCTGGTGCGGATCGGCGGCATAGTGGCCTTTGCCCCGTTCTTTTCCTCGGCGTCGATTCCCATGCGCGTCAAGGCGGTCTTTGCGGGCGCGGTAGCCTTTCTTCTTGCGCCGCTTGTGGCTTCGCTGCCGCAGGCGCAGGCTCGCATCGATTTTTCCTCGCTCATCGGGGAGTTTGCCGTCGGCCTCGTCTACGGCCTCTCCCTGGCTCTGCTCAACGAGATGTTGCTCTTCGCCGGCCAGATTGCCGGCTTGCAGTTGAGCTTTTCGCTGGTCAACCTGCTGGATCCGGGCACACGCATCGAAACGCCGCTCATGGGCGAGCTTTTTCAGTTGATGGGCACGCTGATCGTGATCTCGGCCGGCCTCGACCGGATTCTGCTGGCTTCGATGGTGCGAAGTTTTCGCGCCGTGCCCCTGGGCGCGTTTGCCCTCGCTCCTCCCGCTGCGCTGGCGCTTGTGCGCGCGGCGGCGGGGATCTTTTTGGCCGCGCTGGAGCTGGCCGCGCCGTTGCTGGCCGCAACTCTGCTGGTCGATCTCGCCGTGGCTCTCCTGGGCAAACTGAGCCCGCAATTGCCGGTGATGATGCTGACCGTCCCGCTCAAGACGCTGATGGGTCTTGTCATTCTCTCCGGATCCCTTGCCTTGTGGCCGCGCTTTATCGAGGCGCGGTTTGGGAGTCTGCTCGACATGGCCCAGCGGCTGATCTCCATGCCCGCTGCGGCGCATGGACTGGGGGGCTGATCCGTGTCCGGAGAGCGTACCGAACAGGCCACGCAGCACCGGCGTGAAAAGGCGCGCCGCGAAGGCGACATTCTTTTTAGCCGTGAGCTGACGGCTGCGGCCGGAACCCTGGCCGGGACACTTGCGCTGGGGGCCTTGTGCGGCCGAACCGTCGAGGCATGGCGCGAGGCCTACGCGGAGTTTCTGGCTCTCGGCGCGCCGGCCCGCTGGGAGCCTTCCGCGCTCTGGCCGACGTTGTTTGCCATTCGCCGTCTGGTTGTTGAGGTGTTGACGCCCATGGCCATCGCGCTGGCCCTGGTGGTTGTGGCTGCAATGGCCGCGGGGATTGCCCAGACCGGCGGCGTCAACTTCCGTGTCGGCGCCCTGGCGTGGAAGCCAGAGCGGATCAATCCGGTTGAAAACGTCAGGAATCTGTTTTCACTGCGCGCCGCGGGCCGTCTCGGCAAATCGCTGATCCCGGCTGCATTTCTTGCCGTGTTTGCAGTCGAACGGATCGCCCGCGAGCTTTCGGTTCCGCCGTTTTCGACGGTGCGGCTCGAACTCCTGGGCAAGGACGTCTACGGATTGCTGCTGGCGGCGGCCTGGCTGCTCTTCGGCTGGTCGGCGATCGATTACCTCATCGAATGGCAGAGCCGCGAGTCGCGCCTGAAGATGAGCCGCCAGGATCTGCGCGACGAGTACAAGGAGACCGAGGGGAGTCCGCAGATTCGCGGCCGCATCCGCAATCTGCAGCGCCAGATGCGCCGTCGTCGCGTGAAGGCCGATGTGAGTAAGGCGGCCGTGGTGCTGACCAATCCCACGCACTACGCCGTGGCGCTGGGCTTCGATTTTGCCACGATGGAGGCGCCCAAGGTGCTGGCCAAGGGACGGAATCTCCTGGCCGAGGAGATCAAGGCCGAGGCGCGCTGGGCCGGCGTGCCGATCGTGGAGAATCCGCCGCTGGCCCGTTCGCTCTATCGCTCGGTCGAGGTGGGCCATGCGATTCCCGTCGAGCTTTACGCCGCCGTAGCCGCGATTCTCGCCTATCTCTACCGCCAGCGCGTCGAAGCCGAACTCCGTGAGCGCCGGGTGCGCGAAGCCCGGGCGCGCTCCGAGACTTCGGGCTTCAGAGGAGGGAACCGATGAGTACAGCAACCTTACCTGCGGGAGCGGTCGCGGGCCAGTCCCCGATCTGGCGTCATCTGCGCGACTATCTGCTGCCGATGGCGGCCATCAGCGTGATCTTCGTGATGCTGGTGCCGGTGCCGGCCGCGGTTCTCGACTTTCTGCTGGCGCTCTCGATGGCCGCCTCGGCGATCGTCTTTCTCTCCGCCCTGCAGATTCGCCGCGCTGTCGAACTCTCGGTTTTTCCCACGCTGCTTCTTCTGCTGACGCTTTTCCGGCTCTCGCTGAATCTTGCGTCCAGCCGGCGTATTCTCCTGCACGGCCAGGAGGGAACGGCCGCGGCGGGCAAGGTCATCGAGGCCTTCGGCCAGTTTGTGGTGGGCGGCAACTACGTCGTCGGCTTTGTGCTCTTTCTGGCCCTGGTTGCGATTCAGTTTCTCGTGGTCTCGCACGGCGCCGTGCGTACGGCCGAGGTGACGGCGCGGTTCACGCTCGATGCGCTGCCCGGCAAGCAGATGGCGATCGACGCGGATATGAACGCCGGGCTGATCGATGAGGCCGAAGCGCGCCGCCGCCGGCAGGCCATCGCGCGCGAGGCGGAATTCTACGGAGCGATGGACGGCGCGGCGCGCTTCAACCAGCGCGATGCTCTGGCCACGATCCTGATCACGGCCATCAATATCGTTGCCGGATTGCTGATCGGCACCATTCAGCAGGGGATCGCGCTGGCCGATGCCGCCCGCACCTACACCGTGCTGACGGTGGGCGACGGTCTGGTGACGCTGATTCCCTCGTTGCTGGTCTCCGTGGCCGGCGGTATCACGCTGACCCGCGCCAACTCGGCCGGTATGTTGAGCGGTGAGCTGAGGCAGCAACTGCTGGGCAGGCCCGCGACCCTTTACATGGCGAGCGTCGTCTCGGCCTGCATGTGCCTGATTCCGGGGCTGCCGAAGTTGGCGTTTCTGGCTGTGGCCGCGGGGCTGTTTCTGGGCGGCCGGCGGCTGGCTGCCGAGCCTCAAGTCCTGCCGGCCGAACTGGCGCCTGCAGAGAAGAAGAAGGCGGAAGGCGCGCAGACCTCCGAGCTTGCCTCGCTGTTTCGCCTCGAGGAAATGACTCTTGAGATCGGGTTTCAGATGATCCCGCTCGTCGACGAGAAACAGGGCGGACAGCTTTTGAACCGGGTGCGCGCCTTGCGCCGCCATCTCTCCTCGGAGATGGGTTTTCTGGTGCCCCCCGTGCACATCTCGGACAATCTGCGTCTGAAACCGCGCGAGTACGTGATTTCGCTGCGCGGCATCGAGATCGGACGCTGGCAGACGGAGGGTCCGCATCTGCTGGCCGTATCCGGGGAGCCTGGACGCCGGCCTCTGACGGGAAAAGAGACGCGGGAGCCGGCCTTCGGTGTTCCGGCCGTCTGGATTGCGCCCAACCTTGAGGAGCAGGCCATTGCCGCCGGCTATTCGGTGGTGGACGCGGTCACGGTTGTGACGACGCACCTGGGCGAGTTGATCCGCCAGCACGCCGGCGAGCTGCTGGGCCGCGCCGAGATCAAGCGACTGCTTGACTCGCTGAACGAGTCGCATCCCAAGCTTCTTGAAGAGCTTGTGCCCAAGCTGCTCACCCTGGGCGAGGTGGCGCGGGTTCTCGAACAGTTGTTGCGAGAGCGTGTCTCGATCCGCGATCTGGGCGCGATTCTCGAAGCGTTGATCGAGATTGCGCCGGCGAACAAGAGCCTTGTGGCCCTGGTCGAGGCCGCGCGTCAGGCGATCGGACGCAGGCTGGTGCGCCCGCTGCTTGACGCCGAAGGGCAGCTCCCGGTGCTGCTGCTCGATGCCGGGATCGAAGAGGAGATTCTGGCCGCGGTCTCCCCCGAAACCAGCCAGCGCCTGCTCTCTTCGGTGGCCGCGCCGTCGACGCCGCTCGTCCGGCGTCTCACCGATTCTGTGAGATCCCTTATCAGCGCCGCCTCCTCTGCGGCAGCGCCCGTGCTCCTCTGTCCCAGTCCGGCTCGCTACCACGTCAAGCGCTGGCTTGAACCGGTGTTGCCGAGGCTGGCCGTGGTGGCTGCCAGCGAGATTCCGCCGGAGATCCGGCTGCGTCCCGTGGGCACGGTTCGCTGAGTGGAGGCGGGCGTTGTGGGTGGATGAGGGAACGGGGATTGCTGAAGGGGGAACGATGATGGGAGTCGACGGGAAGGCCGCGGGGAAAGACTCCGGACAGATGCGCCGCGCGATGCCGGCGGCAAGCTACCCTCCGCCGGTCGGAATGGCGCCGGCTCTGACCAGTGAGCAGGAGCGGGTTCTGCTCGAACACCTGCCTATCGTTCGCTTTCTGGCGAGGCGGATTCACGAACGGCTCCCCCAGCATGTCGATATCGAAGATCTGGTTTCGGCGGGTGTGGTGGGGCTGATGGATGCCTTCGTCAAATTCGATCCTGCAAAGAAGGTGCAGTTCCGCAGCTACGCGCAGTTTCGCATCCGAGGCGCGATTCTGGACAGTTTGCGCACGCTCGACTGGAGTCCGCGCGAGCTGCGTCGCAAGGGGCGCGCCGTCGAGGAGGCCATCCGCGTCCTGACGGCGCGGCTGGGTCGCGCTCCGGGCGAGAACGAGATTGCCGCCGAGATGGGCATTGGCCTTGAGGAATATCAGCAGTTGCTGGGCGATCTGAAGGGTCTGGAGATCGGCACGCTGCATCTGGAGCGAAATGAAAACTCAGGGGAAGAGGAACTGGCCTATGTTCCCGGCCGTCCCGACGAGGATCCGCTCTTTCGCTGTCTCAGAGGCGAGCTTGAGGACCGGTTGAGCGAGGCGATTGCCAATCTTCCCGATCGCGAACGCCTGGTGATGACCCTTTACTACTACGAGGAGATGACGATGCGCGAGATCGGCCTGGCGCTGGGTGTCGTTGAATCGCGCGTCTCGCAGGTGCACGCCTCGGCGGTGGTGCATCTGCGCGCCGCACTGCGGGATTTGGCGTCTCGAGGCGCATCGGGCCGGCTTCCGCCGGGTAAGCCGGCGGGTAAGATCCCACACCCGGAATCGCGAGCGGCTTTGGCCGGGAAGAGAACCGATCGAAGGGTTTGACCCTAGATGCGGACCAGATCATGCGAAGCAGAGCGCCGCGCTCTCCGGCCCGCCGCGGGTAAAAAGCGGTTGTCCACTGCCGCAGGCCGGGCTTCACGGTTCGCGGAATAGGGCAAGGCTGCGAGGACGGGGAACGGAAGACGCAAGGATGGGAGGAGCAGGAAGTGAAGACGAAGGGGCCGGAGGATCAGACAAGGAGGCCGGGAATTGACCGAAAAGACACTGAAGCAGGATGAGATCGACGCCTTGTTCGAGGCTGCGCGCAGCACTTCGCCCGAGGCCGGGCGCACTGAAGTGCGCGCTCGTGTTGTGCCTTACAATTTTGCCTCCGCCGGGCAGATCTCGACCGATCAGTTGCGCGCCATCAGCATGTTGAACGATCTGTTTGCGCGCAATCTCACGCACAATCTCGCGGCCTGGCTGCGTACCCGATTCCAGGTCAACCTGGTCTCGGCCGAACAGATTCAGTTCAATGAGTTTCTGCTCAGGATTCCCGAGATCAGCTATGTCGCCTCGGTGCGTCTGGAGCCGTTGGGCGCGTTCTCGGTGCTGCAACTCGATCTGGGCCTCGCGCCGCCGATGATCGATCTGCTTTTGGGCGGCGACGGCAAGGATGGGCCACTGCGCGAGTTGACCGACATCGAGGAGTCGATTCTCGGCAGCGTCATCGAGATTGTGTGTCGCGAGTTGACGGTTGCCTGGCAGCAGGTGGGTCTAAGCTTCAGCTTTGAGCGCCGGCAGATGCAGACCCAGGTGGCGCGCATCATTTCGGTGACCGAGAAGGCGCTTTGCCTGAGCTTCGAGATTCGCATGCCACACAGCTCCGGACTGCTGAATTTGGCCTTTCCTGCCGTGGTCGCCAACACGATTCTGCGCCGTCTGACCTCGGACTGGAGCCGGCGCTGCAGCCACACGCCCGAAACTCGTCGGCAGATGGAGGCCGCGGCGCGGCGCATCCGCTTTGGCTGCGCGCTGCAGTTGCCGGTCGTGCGTCTGGCGGCGAGTTCGCTGGAGATGCTCGCCCCGGGAGACGTTCTGCCCCTTGATCTGGCCGCCAGCGCACTGGCGGAGTTTCGCGCCGGCGGCCGGCCGCTTCACTTGGCGCGGGCCATGCGCCACGGAACGCGCCGCGCGGCGCGGGTCGAGCGCGCGGTTGCGGGAGGTGAACCATGAAGAGTTACTTCGATTGCTGGACCGAGGTTGCCGGGGCGCTCTTTTCACAGGCTCTTGCCGGCGAACCGGAGCTGGCCGAGTCGCTTCCCAAACCGCTTGCCGCGGGCGCCTTTGGCTGGGCGGCAACCCTTGCGGGCGATCTCAAAGGCCGATTCTCCGTGCTTCTCGACGGTGCGATTCTGGAGACGCCGCTGGTCGGCGAGGGCGTGGATCAGAAGGCGGGCTGGAAGGAGCTGGTGCGCGAGACCTTCGACGCCGCGGCCGGAGAGCTGCTGGCGCGGACGGGAAAGAGATGCCAGGTGACAGACATGGAAGAGATCTCTGCGGAGAGCCAGGTCTCACATGCCTTTCAGCTCCGCTCCGCCGACCGGGCCTGGACGGTTCTGGTGCGCGATCAGCTGCGAACGATCGAGGCCGAAGCCTCCATCGACGCCCGGCCTAAGCCGGCAGCGCAGGCCGGCGACCGCGATGCGCGCCTGCCCGCTCAATCCCCTGCCGGGACATTGACGCCCGGTCTCGAGCTTCTGCTCGATGTGGAGTTGGAGGCATCGCTGCGCTTTGGCGCGCGCGAGATGCCGCTGGGCGAGATTCTCGAACTGGGCCCCGGCGATGTGGTGGAACTGGATCGGCGCGTGGCTGACCCGGTCGATCTGATTGTGGGCGACAAGATTGTGGCGCGCGGCGAGGTGGTGCTGGTCAATGGCAACTTCGGGCTGCGAGTGACCGAGGTTGCGGCGCCGAAGAGACGTCTGGAGAGCGTGCGGTGCCTTTTCTGAATCGAATTGGACTGGGGAGCGGACGAATTGCCGCCGCGGGGAGCCGGTTTCCGGCGGCGCGCGACGCGGCGCTTGCCCCGCGGGCGGAGGCCTGGCCTCTGCCGTCGCCGGGAAGGCAAAAGGCCGCGCTGCTGCAGGCCTGCTCCAATCCTCGCTGTTCTTCCGGATGGTTGCATCTATTGCGTAGCCGAGAGACGCCGGTCTTCGAGGGCGGCTGGTGTTGCTCGCAGGAGTGCACTCTCGATCGGGTGAGGGCGGCTCTGCGGCGGGAGATGGATGCGCGCGGCGCATTGCGTGATTCACATCGCCATCGAATTCCGCTGGGGCTGGCGATGCTCGAACAGGGCTGGATTACGCAGCAGGAGTTGCGCGCGGCGCTGGCGGCGCAGCGCGCGGCCGGCCGTGGAAGGCTGGGCCAATGGCTGATCCGCCAGGGAAGCGCGAGCGAGGAGATGGTCACGCGGGCTCTGGGCTTGCAGTGGGGCTGCCCGGTGCTGCGCTTGGAGTCGCACCATCCCGGGAGTCTCGCCGCTCTGCTGCCGCGTTTCTTTGTCGACGCGTTTGGCGCCTTGCCGCTGCGCGTGGCGGCGGGAAAGATTCTTTACCTTGGCTTCGAGGATCGTGTGGACCCGGCGCTGGCGCTGGCCGTTGAGCGCATGACGGGGCTGCGGGTCGAGGTCGGCCTGGTGGAAGGCTCCCAGTTCCGTCTGGCCCACGGACAGGCTCTCGAAGCGCGCTATCCGCCCGCGGAACTGATCGAAGCTGCGACCGAGGAGGCGATGGCTTCGGTTCTTGTCCGGGCTATTGAGAAGCAGCGTGCTGTTGAAGCGCGGCTGGTGCGCATGCACGACTGCTGCTGGCTGCGCATCTGGAGCCAGCTTCAAGCCGGTCCCTTGCCTGAGCCGGCCTCGGTCCGGGACTTGATTGCAACGACATCTGTGGGATGAAATTGGGGCGCGGCCCTGTCTCATGGTTTGGGTGGAACCGCCGATAGGAAAATCCGAGGGGGCTTGGAGATGGGAGAGATTCGAGCGCTGATTGTGGACGATTCTTCGGTGATGCGCAAGATTGTGGAACGCGCGCTGCGGCAGGCTGGATTGGATGCACTGGTCGTACATGAGGCCGGCACAGGCGCTGAAGGGCTGGAGTTGTTACGAAGCAAGCCTGTGGACCTGATTCTCTCCGACATCAATATGCCGACGATGGATGGACTGGAGTTCCTGCGCCAGATCCGCGCCCAGAATCTGGCCCAGGGAGTTCCGGTGGTGATGATTACCACTGAATCGAGCGAAGAGCACGTGAAGCAGGCCATCCAGTCCGGGGCGCAGGGATACATTCGAAAGCCCTTCACCGCCGAACAGGTCAAGGAGCGGGTATTACCGCTGGTACATGCGGCCTGAGACCGCTCTCCTTCGGTTGTCCTGCAAGGCCGGTGTTTCTCCAGGTGCGATGGAGCGAGGCGGCAGAGGAAAGCGAACGGAGTCATATAAATCTTTCTTGCCGGGCTGCATGGAAAGATGAGACGCCGCGGCTGGGAGGAAACGCGGCTGGGAGGAAACGCGGCTGGGAGGAAACTGTGCTATTAAACGGTGTGCGTACGGTTTTGGGAGCAAGGCGGGCAAGTAAAGTATGCCTGAGCGAATGTGAGGAAAGGGAGCAGACGATGGGGGTGTCGTTGCGTGAATCCGTCGAGCGGATCTCCGATCCGCAAAATTTGGATACCAGCGTGGAAGAGGTCTTCCGGTTGATGCTCGGCATCGAGTGCAAACGCGAGGCCGGTCCGGCGGCTGTGGAGAACGAGTCTGTAACGGCCGTAGTCGGCTTTGGCGGAGTGTTGAGCGGGGCCTGCGTATTCCGCTCCGGAGCCAGGACGGCCCTGAAGATCGCCGCGCAGATGACAGGGATGGAGTTCGATGCCATTGACGACACGGTGAAAGACGGCATCGGCGAGATCGGCAATATGCTGGCGGGCGCCTGGAAGGGCAAGGTGCCGGAATTGGCCGCCAACTGCGGGCTCTCCGTTCCGGCTGTCATTACGGGTCGCGACTACAACCTGCACGTGCAGGCGCCCGAGTTCCAGCTGCACCACATCTACCGTTTCGGCGATCAGGTCTTTGAGGTAACCATCGTCTGCGATGGCCTGCAGTAGAGGCGCAGGTTTCAAGGGGGCTTCAAGACGCAGGCTTCAAGGAGCGGGGCGTAGGCGGATGGGCATGGGGAGTAGCTTTCAAAGACGGGAGGAGCGTCAGCAGCGGTCTGCTTCTAGAAATCTTCGATTGGTGATTTGTCCTCGGCTCGTTGTCCCAAAGCTCCTCGGTCCCCTGAAACCCGGCCCTTACTCCCTATTCGCTATTCTCTGAACCCCCTCTAATCTTCAGCCCCGCACCGCGGCAATCCGTCTGCATCTTCCTTCCCGTTGCCGGGAGGGACGGGAATGGATAGCGGATACTATGCAGCGATGACGGGGTTGGTGGCGCGCACGCAGGCCCTGGATACGGCGGCGGCCAATCTGGCCAATGCGCAGACTCCAGGCTACCGCGCGGAGCGGGAGTTCTTCCGCTCTGTGCTTCTAGGCCCCGACGCCACGGACTCGCAGTTGGGGGAAACAGTCAACAACTACGGCCTTCTGGGCGGCGACCAGCTGACGATGACTCAGGGGGCGATCACCGACACCGGCAATCCCCTCGATCTGGCCATTGAAGGCCAGGGTTTTTTTATGGTGCAGACGGCCAATGGGCTGCGCTACACGCGTGACGGCAGCTTTCACCGTCTTCCGAACGGCCAACTGGTCACCCAGGCCGATGAGCCGGTGCTGTCGACGGCCGGTAAGCCGATCGTCATTCCTCCCGGTGAGATCTCGGTCGGCGCCGATGGATCGATCTCCGTGGCCGGCGGCGTGGCGGCCCAGGTCGGCGTCTTTGCGTTTCCGGCCGGGACGCAACTGAAACCCGAGGGCGCCAATCGCTACAGGGCCCCGCAGGGGGTGAAGGCCACCGCCTCGGCTGATGCATCGATCCGCCAGGGCGCTCTCGAATCAGCGAATCAGGATGTGGTCGAGGGCACTCTCGATCTTGTCATGATGCAGCGTCAGGCCGAGATGATGCAGCACGCTCTGACAATCTTCCACACCGAGTTCAACAAGTTTGCCACCGAGGAACTGCCGAAGGTGTGAGTTCCCCGGAACCGTAGGGCGAAAAGAACCGGGAACGGGCTGATTGCTGTCTGCCATTTACCAACCATGCACCACAACCTCCTCGAAAGGAGCCAAACATGATTCGAGCCTTGTACACCGCCGCCAGCGGAATGAGCGCGCAGCAGATGAACCTGGATACGATCGCCAACAACCTCGCCAACTCGTCGACCACAGGCTTCCGGCAGTTGCGCCTGCAGTTCGAGGACATGGTCTACCAGAACATGATCACGCCGGGTGCGGCGCAGAGCCAGACCACGGTCGCGGCCGGCCTTCAGATCGGTCTTGGCACCCGGCCGACGGCGACCGAGGTGATCAATACGCAAGGCGAGTTGAACGAAACCGACAACCCCCTGGACATAGCCATCGAGGGCGCGGGATTCTTCCAGGTCCAGATGCCGGATGGCAGCATTGCCTATACACGCGCCGGACAGTTTCAACTGAACAACCAGGGCCAGATCGTCACAACGGACGGCTATCCGCTGATTCCCTCCATTACCGTCCCGCCGAACGCCACCGCTGTCACGATCACGCAATACGGCATGGTGAACGCGACGATTCCCGGGCAGCAGAATCCCGCGCAGCTTGGCCAGATTCAGTTGGCGACCTTTCCCAATCCCGGCGGCCTGGAGATGATGGGCAGCAACCTGCTGATGCCCACGCTCAACTCGGGCAATGCGATCCTGGGCAACCCTGGCAGCAGCCAGGGACAGGGAACCTTGCAGCAGGGCTACCTTGAAAACTCCAATGTCGACGTGGTGACCGAGTTCGTGCAGATGGTTCTGGCGCAGCGGGCCTACGAATCGAACACGAAGGTCATCAAAGCCGCCGACACGATGTACCAGGAGGTCAACAACATGGCGCAATAGCTCCGCAAGGCCTGGGCGTGCTGAACAGGCGCCGAGGTTGGCTGATCCGGCTCGAAAGGTGTCTGGCCTTGTGGAGATGGTTCGCAAAGGAATTGGTCTGGATTTAGCCGGGGCTGACCGGGACCAGGGTAGGTTGATTGGTAGCAGTCGATTGGTAGCAGTGGAGATGCGGAGAACCGGGCCGTAGGGAACGCGGGCGATTGGATCGCTGCACATGGAACCGAGCGGCGCGCGACAAATGTCGGCCGTTGCATGGGAGACAGGATTGTGAATCAAAGAAAACGAGCAACTGCGGGATGGCTGGTCGCGGGGCTAGCGATATGGCTGACGGCGGGCGTTGCCGGGAGCGCCCAGTCAGCAGCCGGCGCCTCTCGATCGCTTGCGGCAGAGCAAAGGGTTGTCTCGGCGGACAATTTCACCGGCGAGGCGCTTCGCGAGATCGATGATGCCGCGACGGGCGATCTTTGGCTTCTGGTGCGCGATCCGGCGCGGCCCGCCGGACCGGGACGGCTGCTCCTGGTTCGCCATGGCGACCGCTTGAAGGCCGGCGCGGGCGGCAAAACCTTCACTCCCGCACCTGTCCTCGCGCAGCCGATCGTTCGCGCCGGCGGGCAGGTGCTGGTCGAGGAGCATACGCCGGTTGTTGAGGCTCGTCTCGAAGCGGTGGCGCTAGAGCCGGCGGTTCGGGGTGCAACCTTCAGGGCGCGGTTGGTGATCGGCGGCGCCGTTGTGCGGGCGACCGCTGTTTCGCCGGGCCACGCCGTCCTGGGTGCGATGAGTGAGGTCGAGCCATGAGGAAAGGTCGGATTGTCGCGGCCGTCGGGGTGGTCTTGTTGGGAGTGTTGTCCTCCCGGGCGGCAGGCCTCTTCGGCAGGAAGCACAACACTGCCGTTCATGCCGGCCGGATTACACCTCCCGAACAAGCGTTGAACAACTATATCGCCCGAGTGCGGGCTGAACATGCGGCCGAGGTGCGGACGCCTGGTTCGATCTGGAGTCCGCAGGGAGAAATGGTGCGGCTGGGCACGGACGTGAAGGCCTTCCGCATTCATGACGTGGTGATGATCGTGGTTGGCGAGAGCCTGACCGCCTCTACGGGCGGACAAGTGAAAAACTCGCGGGCATCGAATGCGAGTTCGGGAATCACTGCGCTCTTCGGCGCGTTGAAGAGCTCGAACAACATGCAGAATCTGCTCGGCGCAAACGCCAGTTCGGGGCTCACCGCCCAAGGGCAGAGCACTACGGATGCGAGTCTGGCGACCACCTTTGGAGCCGAGGTTGTCGACGTGCTGCCCAACGGGATACTCGTGGTTCAGGCCACGCGGCAGTTGACCTTCTCCGAACAGACACAGTTGATTACGCTGCGTGGCCTGGTGCGCCCCGAGGACGTGAGCAACCAGAATCAGGTGCTTTCGACCGCGATGACCGATCTTGAGCTGGACGTGACCGGCAAGGGGATCGTGAACGATTCGACGTACCGGCAGAGCCCGCTTGCGCGGTTCCTCGAGAAGCTGGTGGTGTTTTAGCAGTTTGCGAAAATTTGTAAACTCGCTGTCCTTGTGCAAGGTGGCTTTTCTTAAGGGAAAAGCCACTTGGCAGCATCGGCTTCGACCTACGGCAATTCGCAAACTGCTAACGCGAGGGGCCGCCATTTGGACGGCTGCGTGCAGTGAGATGGCTGGGCCAATGGGCGGGTTGGAGGACAGGCCAGTTGAAGTGGGTTTGGATGAGGACGTTTGGTTGTGGACGGTCTCGTTGAGGACGGAAAGATGCGTGAGATTGAAGGACAGGCGCCGATGCAGTTGAGCTCCCTTGCGAACCATGCCGCCCTCTCGCCCGGCGCCGCACAGGCAACGGCTCGTGTGAAGCGCGCCATCTGGTGGTGGCTTGTATTAGTCATGGTTTGGCTACTCTTGATTGCGCTGCTTCTGCCGCAGGAGGTCGAGCGCCAAACACAGGTCAAAGATGTCACCTCGGTCGAGGGGATTCGCGACAACCAGCTGGTGGGCTATGGATTGGTGGTGGGTTTGCAAGGGAGCGGGGACAGCCAGGAGGCGATCTTTCCCTATCAGACGATGGTTTCCGCGCTCGAGCGGATGGGCGTGACGGTGCCGCAGACCGGCGCGCTGAGCGCCGCGAATATGATGCTGAAGAATGTGGCTGCGGTCTTTGTTGTGGCCACGCTGCCGCCCTTCAGCGAGCCTGGGAGCAAATTGGATGTGACCGTCTCTTCGGCCGGCGATGCGCGCTCGCTCGAGGGCGGAGTATTGCTGATGACGCCGCTCTACGGACCCGACGGGCAGATTTATGCCCAGGCGCAAGGCGAGTTGGTGGTAGGAGGGTATATGGTCGCGGCCGGCGGTAATACCAGACAGGTCAACTATCCCACCACGGCGCGTATCCCGAACGGAGCGTTGGTCGAGCGAGCTGTTGCAATCGATCTCGCCGGCATGCATACGGTGGATCTCCTGCTCAACAACGCCGATTTCCATACCGCCGAGGGAATGGCGGCGGCGATCAATCGCACGCTGGGCGCCGACCGCGCTCACGCCATGGACAGCCGGGAGGTGGAGATTGCCGTTAAGCCTAAGGAGGACGTAGCCGCCCTTCTCGATAAGGTGGAGGAGGTGAAGATGGATGTTTATCCGCACGCGCGTGTGGTGGTCAACGAGCGCACGGGAACGGTCGTGATCGGCGGTGAGGTGCGGCTGCAACCGGTATCGATTTTGCACGGCGGATTGAGCATCAACGTGATCTCGCAGGTCATGGTCTCGCAGCCGAACCCCATGTCGACGGGAACCACACAGGTCGTGCGGCAGGACACAGTGCAGGCGCAGGACAAGCCGGTTAACGAAATCGATCTCAAAGAGGGCGCCACGGTCGAAGATTTGGTCCAACAATTGCAACGAATCGGAGCAAGCGCGCGCGACGTCATTTCAATTCTGCAGGCCATGAAGGAAGCTGGCGCACTCGAGGCCGATCTGGTGGTGATCTAAAAACAGGCAGCACCGCCGAAGGCGACGATGCTGAATCTGGCGGGCGGCCTGGGATCTTGCAGGGACGATTCGAGGCGCGCGGAGGGTCTTCGGGGTGGGCGATCGGGCTGGGGAGGGAGGAACATGCATTTGATGGCAATCAGTGGGAGATCGCTGACGGGAAAGGCAGAGGACGCGCCTTCGCCGCGCCTGGCGCGCGCCGCGCATCAATTTGAAGGAATGATCATGGATGAGCTGTTGAAGCCGATGACGAACGGCGATGCTCTTTCCGACGCGGACGAAGACTCCGACTCGGGCGCCGGCTCGGGCGGAGCGTTGAGCGACTTTGCCACGGAGACGCTCGGCCAGTCGCTGAGCGAGCGCGGTGGATTAGGCATTGCCAACCGCATCATCCAGAGGCTTTCCCATACAAGTAACCAGGGAGAAAACGGGAAAGTAACCCAGAATCTACACCAAAATCATGGGATAAGAGCGCACGAATGACTAGAGTGATGAAGAGATTCTGACGATAGACCCGGTAAGGAGTCACAGAGATGGACATTCGCAGCAGCATGGACGGGTTGAGATCGCTTCTGGGGGTTAACCCTACGGCTACTTCTGCGGCGCAGAGTAAAAGCAGCACTGCCGCAACCGGAAGCAGTTTCGACAGCGACAAGGCGACCTTCAGCAGCGCGGCGAGCGAGGTGTCGCAATCTGCCTCTGCCGAAAACGTTCGCGCCGACAAGGTTGCTTCGGTCCAGTCGGCGCTGGCGGCTGGAACCTATAACGTACCGGCCTCGGTGGTGGCATCAAAGGTGATTGATTCGATGCTTGGCGCCGGCTTGGCTGCTGGCCAGCCGTAATCGAAGAGGGAAGCGGTCCATGGGGGATTCTCAGCAACCTCCGGTGAATCCGGAACTCAGACAGATCGTTGTAAAGGCCTCGCAGGCGCTGGCGCACCTGGATGCGGCCCGGTTGGAGGAGTTGGCGCTTTCCTGCCAGGCTCTTACCCGCTCACTCCGCTTTGAAGACCTGGAGATGCGCCTGCTTCTGGCGCGTCAGGCCGGAGCCGCTCAATCCGATATGGCGATCTTCGCGCGGATCCTCGATGCAACGCGCGCCAATCTGAACGTGATGAAACGCCTGCGTGAGCTGCGAATGGGGCGGTTGGAATACACCGAGCGTCAGGCGCGCGGCGATGCGGGTGCGGAGGGCGGGCATGGGGAGCATTAACTCCGCGCTGAGCATTGCGACCGGAGCTCTTGATGCGGATCAGGCGGCCCTGAACGTAGTGGCCAACAATGTGGCCAACGCCAACACCACCGGTTATACCGAGGAGACTCCCAACTGGCAGGAGAATGCACCGATCAATATCGGTGGAGTCCAGGTGGGCGACGGCGTCACGGAAACAGGCTCCACATCGCAGAGAGACCTTGTCTTGCAGGGGCGGCTCGATCAGCAGCAGCAGCTGGCCTCGGCCTCCAGCACGCGCCTCACCGCGCTCGACAACATCCAGGCGCTGTTCACGCCCGCCTCCGGCTCGTCGAGTTCGACGGCAGGCAACATCGGCAGCGATATTACCAGCTTCTTCGACTCTTTCTCTTCGCTCGAGGGCAATCCCACCGATAACGCCTTGCGCGAGCAGGTGCTTTCGTCGGCCTCAACCCTCGCCGGCGACATATCGAGCGCCGCGAACAGCCTGAACTCACAGCGCGCCGCGCTCGATCAGGAGGCCTCGGGGGACGTCAGCCAGGTCAATTCGTTGAGCAAATCGATCGCACAGCTCAATCTTGCAATCCAGTCCACCTCGCCGAACTCCGATGCCGGCACGCTCGAAGACCAGCGCCAGGAGGACATCAGCCAGCTCTCGCAACTGATCGGCATCAATCAGATTACGACTGAGAACAACGGCCTTTCCATTACGACCACCTCCGGCCAGCTTCTGGTCTCCGAGGGACAGAGCTTTCAGTTGACGACGGGAACCGTCAGCGGAGTCACGGATTTCTTTCTGGGGGGTGCCGACATTACCTCCGGGCTCGCCGGCGGCGGCGGGCAGTTGGGGGGCTATCTGACCGCCCGTGACACGGACATTCCCAGCGTCCTTGGCGCGCTCGATCAGCTTGCCTACAGCATCTCGACTTCGGTCAACGCGCAGAACAACTCCGGCACAGACCTCAATGGCGTGACCGGAACGGCCGCCAGTCCGCTCTATCTGTTCAGTGAGCCCACTGCGGTCTCCGGCAGCGCCGCCGGCATGAGCGTCGTGATGACCGATCCCAGTCAGATCGCCGCAGCCGGCGCGGGCAATGGCACGGGCGACAACTCCAATGCCGTGAGCCTCTCGAATCTGGCCAATCAGGCCAATCCCAGTCTCAACGGTCAGACCCCCATCAACTACTACTCGAATCTGGTTTCGACGCTGGGCGCGACTGTCTCTCAGGTCCAAACCGAGAATGCGGCGCAGAATGCCTCGGTAACGCAACTGCAGACCCAAAACAATGCGCTTTCGAGTGTGAATCTGAACGATGAGGCGGCGGCAATGTCGACGCTCGAGACCAGCTATCAGGCGGCCTCGCAGGTCTTCACGCTGCTCAACACCATCATGGCCTCGGCCCTCAACCTGGGCGTTGAGACGTCGGTTGCGTAAGCAAGAACCTTTGCTGAAAGCCATTGGGAAGCGATTGCGCCCGTACCAAAATCTCGGCATCTCTCGTCGTTGATCGTTCTGCGGGCGTGGCGAAAAGTTGGGTTGGAAGGTTGATGGCCGGGCGCTGAAAAATGAAGATTGATCACCCAGGAGCCGATTTCCATGCGTGTCGATCCAACGTACATCACGAACCTTGTGGGCTCGCTCGATCAGACGCAGTCCAACGAGCAGCAGTTGAGCGCGGAACTATCCAGCGGCGTGAGCATCACGTCGTTGAGCCAGAACCCGGTGGGCGCCGGCGAGAATGTTCTGCTTCTCAACCAGATTCAGCAGGACGATTCGTTCACGCAGAGTACAAATCTGGTAACCGGGCAGTTGCAGGTGGCGGACTCCGCGCTCGGAAGTGTCGTCAGCGAGTTGACGCAGGCGATCTCGCTGGCCACCAGCGCCAACAACGGAACCATGAGCGCAAGCAACGTGAAGTCGGTTGCCAATCAAATTTCCGGCATTCTCGACGAGGTGCAAGCGTTGGCCAACACCAGCTACCAGGGCCAGTACATCTTCGCCGGTGGACAGACCGGCACGGCGCCGTTTTCGACATCCACCTCTGTTGCGCCCGCGGTTACAACTTACAACGGCGACACGAACGTAAACTATCTCGAGCTGCAGAACGGCCAGAAGATCCAGTTGAATGTGCCGGGCAG
>JABEBX010019823.1_pt1 | contig 26806 bp, 22 predicted proteins | sample 7245971 | NCBI WGS metagenome assembly JABEBX01 (sample SAMN14506365, study PRJNA622280) | hot springs metagenome | biome: hot spring [ENVO:00000051]|acidic hot spring [ENVO:00002120]; feature: spring [ENVO:00000027]|sediment [ENVO:00002007]; material: sediment environment [ENVO:01001048]... | reverse complement strand
CATCCTGGCGAGCCTCACGAGTACCTGTCGGCGTCACGAGATCAATCCCGAATTGTATCTGACCCAATTGCTTGTAAATCTGCCATCGACACCGATCACTCAGGTGAAACAATGGCTGCCGGATGTCTGGAAAAGTCGGCGCCTCGCCGAGAACGAGTCCGCGTCTGTGCCGCTGACATAATAATCCGTACCTCATGCTGGAATATTATTCACATCCCCAAGCTCCGCGGTAGACGGGGTTCATAGGACGGACACGAAATCTTCCGTACATGATGGCAGCCTTATACAGCCGCCACATCCACGGACACCTGCACCACATGTTTTCCGCCGCCGAGAATCACACCCCGTAGCGGTGAAACATCGGAAAAATCACGGCCCCAAGCGATGGTGATGTGGCGTTCCGCGGGAATTATATTATTGGTGGGATCAAAATCCAGCCAGCCCAGTTCCGGCACATAAACGCCCAGCCATGCGTGTGAGGCATCAGCACCCACCAAGCGTGGTATACCCGGCGGGGGAGTGGTCAACAGATAACCTGAAACATAGCGTGCCGCAAACCCCATGGCCCGCAGGCATGAAATACCCAGATGGGCAAAGTCCTGGCACACGCCTGTGCGATGGTGCAATACTTCCGTCACACTGGTGCCGACGGATGTGGCTGTGGAATCAAATTTAAAATCACGGTGTATCCGATTCATCAAATCGGTAATGGCTTCCACCACGGGACGGCCCGGCGGGAATGATTCCAAAGCATATTGCCGCGCTTCCAGCGGCTGGCTTACTCTGGTGGATTCAAATGTAAACTGCACGACACCGGCAAAACCAATGATCTGACTGTTCCACAGGCTGTCGAGCGCCATTTCCCATGGCTGATTGGAAAAAAGCATTCCCGTGGATGGGGCCAGAATCTCCACTTCGCCCTTTGAAGTAACCTGTAATTCGCGGTGCGGTTCCTGTATGCTGAAAAATGTCTGCCGGTTGCCAAAATAGTCCAGGCGGTCTGTGCGCATCGCGGTGGGGGATATTTCCAGATCCGCATAGGCCCAGGAATGGTTTAGCGCCTCACGCGGCAGCAGATGGGCGATGTGATGGCATATCGTCACCGGCTGCTGATAGCGGTAACGGGTGGTATGTTTGATTTTATATATGGGCATAAATTATTTCCCGCACGTAACGCATTTATAATTCGCTCTGACCGGCCGCGGAATCAGAGGGTTGAAATCCCAATTGCCGCGATTCGGAAATATGCACCAGATACGCCCGGCTGATAACATCCGAAAGCAACCGCAACTCCTCAATCCACCTTTCCAACACGCCATGGAGCGTTTCCCGCCGGCGTTTATTTTCCATAAGCGGCTCGTGCCCTAAAATGGTAACATCCGCCAGCCGTATGTCGGTGAGCATTTTAAGCACAATGCGCTCCGCAGCGGATAATCCCGCCGGATTTCCATTAACCGCCAGTGCCGTCAGATGTTCCTGCAATCGCACCAACTGGAAAGCCGCCGATCGCGGGTTGCTTTCATCAGCCAGCAGCATGTCCAGGACCGGCGGAACCTGCAGATTGGTCGTGTACCGCCGGCGGTAGGTGATAATGGAATCCGCAATTTCCAGAATGGATTCCAGCAGCGGCCCCTCGCGCTGCACCATCGGAACCAGGGTTTTCGATAATAACGTCAGCGTGCCGATGGCGCGTTCAATGCGCCGTCCAATATCCAAAAACCGCCAGGCATAACCCCGTGTCATGGATTCCATCGCCAGACCGTCAAAGGCGGCAAAGGTGATAATCAAACGGTCCAGCGCGGGCAGAATATCCAGCAGCGCCGGATCCGTTGTAGCCGCGCTTGGAAAATCTACATCCAGGCGGTTGATGATGCGCCAGATATCCGTGGACATCCGGTCGCGCACCAGCGCGGCGATGCGGTATATGGACTTAAGCGCGGCCGGAAAGCCATTGGCATGCGCATTGCGCAACAGGATTTCCACGAGCCTGGCTTCGGCTGAAAATTGCTTTCCCGCCGGTTCAGTAAACATCGTCTGTTCGGCCAGGGCGGTAAAAAGCGTGGGCAGTTCGGCGGTGGCGTCAAAATTCTGATCCATGAGCCGGATGACAATACCCCGTGCCAGCCGGGCATTGGCCTGCGCGCGTTCTTCATAACGTCCCAGCCAGAACAGATTATCCGCCACCCGGCTGGGCAGATCCCCCCCGGCACGGGAAATCAGCACCGGCTGATCCGCCGGCTGAAGAAAACTGAAGGAATCCACCGGGCCGGCGGAAAGCACCCAGGCATCCTTGGATCCGCCGCCGCGTTGCATGGATACGATCATGGAATCCGCGGAACCGGAAAACCGCGCCAGGCCGCCGGGCATGACACTGTAGCCATTTTCCACCGCTGTCACATGCAGCCGCAGCACCAGATGCCGGGGCTGTATCCGCTGATCCACCAGAACCGGAGCGGTGGATAATTGAACATAATGTTCACCGACATAATCTGATGGAGATGCGTTAATACGTTCCCGGAGTTGTTCCAATTCGCTCTGGCTTAGGTTGCGGGCAAACACGGGCTTGTCCCGATCAGAACTGAAAGCCGGCTTGATGACCATCTGCGGCAAATGATCCATCACATATTGCCGCGCAGTGGCGCTGCCGCACCAGAAGGATTCAACCGAGGGGAGTTTAAGGTCTTCACCAAAAAACCGCCGGCATATCGCGGGAAGAAACATCATCAGAGCGGGTGTTTCCGCCAGGCCGGAACCCAGGGCATTGGCCACGGCAACATTGCCGGAGTAGACCGCCTGCACCAGCCCCGGCACACCCAGGGCGGAATCCGCCCGCAACTCCAGGGGATCACAAAAATCATCATCCTGGCGGCGCAAAATCACATCCACGCGCTGTAACCCGCCCAGCATTTTCAAATAAACGTGATTATCGCGCACAATTAAATCCGCACCTTCCACCAGCGTGTAGCCCAGATAACGAGCCAGATAGGCATGCTCAAAATACGTTTCGTTATAGGGGCCTGGAGTAAGCAGAACGATGCGCGGATTTTCACGCCCGGAAAGTGATTGGAGTGTTTCCCGGAAACTGCGGAAGAATGTCGCCAGGCGGCTGACGCGGCAATCCCGGAACACATCCGGTAATGCCCGCGATACGACCATCCGGTTTTCCAGCGTATATCCGGCGCCCGAGGGGGCCTGCGTGCGATCCATCAGCGCTACAAATTTGCCATCCGGGCCCCGGCCAATATCCGCCGCGTATGTGTGCAACCGCCGCCGCGCCGGAACCGCCACGCCATGGAGCGGCCGTAAGAACAGGCCGTGACCAAAAACCAACTCCGGCGGAATGAACCCTTCGGCCAGCAATTGCTGCGGCCCGTAAAGATCATCAAGAACAGCATCCAGCAGCCGCGCCCGCTGATTAACGCCGGCTTCCAATTCCGCCCATTCCGCGGCGGAAAATAAAACCGGAAGTGAATCCAAATGCCAGGGGCGATCCATACCCGCGGGATCGCCATATACGTTATAGGTTACGCCATTATCATGGATCAATTGCCGGGCGGTTTCCCAGCGGTGATGCAACCGTGCCGGCCCCAGATCATCCAGAAGATTCAAAAACATCTGCCAATGCGGACGAATGGCCCCATATTCATCCATCATTTCATCATGAATTCCCGCCACCGGCGTGTAGCCTGCGCATAAACTCCGGCCGGGAGATGCAAGCGGTGTTGAAGAAATTTGCTCTTGTTCTACGGTCATACATCCCTGTTCTAACGCTTGATGTCCACCCGCCCATGTAAACTTATTAAGATTTCACACGCCGCAAATCCAAGGTCAACGGAAATTCCAGCGAGGCCTCAAGCCTGCGCGGCCGCACCGGACCGGGGGTGTGACCGAATTTGACAAAGCGGGCCATGCGGCGCGATTCCGCCTCAAACGCATTGACCGGGAATTGATCATAAGATCTTCCTCCCGGGTGCGATACATAATAGGTGCACCCGGCCACCGCCTGATGATTCCATGTGTCAATGACATCAAATACCAGCGGTGAATGCACACCAATGGTCGGATGCAGACACGCCGCGGGCTGCCAGGCCCGGTACCGCACACCGGAAACAAATTCTCCATTGCGCCCGGTTGAATTCAGCGGCAACAGCACACCATTGACCGCCACCCGGTGCCGTGTGTTGATCATACCGGATACCTTCACCTGCAGGCGTTCCACTGATGAATCCACAAACCGCACGGTAGCACCACCGGCCGGTTCTTCTCCCAGCACATTCCACGGCTCAATGGCCTGCCGCAGCTCCATCTTCATGCCGCCCGCCGCGACGGATTCAATTTCACCCAGCAGCGGAAAACGAAATTCAAAATGCGGCGCAAACCAATCGGCCTTGAGATTAAAACCACCCGCCGAGGCCTCGCGCAGCACATCATTAAAATCAGCGGATACATAATGCGGCAGCATGAACCGGTCATGCAATTCTGTGCCCCAGCGCACCAGTTCCGCCTCATAAGGCTTTTCCCAGAAGCGCGCAATAATTGTGCGCAGCAGCAATTGTTGCGTAAGGGACATCCGGGCGTGCGGCGGCATTTCAAATCCCCGGAATTCCACCAGTCCAAGTCGCCCGCTGGAAGAATCCGGAGAATAGAGTTTATCAATGCAGAACTCCGCCCGGTGCGTGTTGCCGGTCAGATCTATGAGCAGATTTCTAAACACCCGATCCACCAGCCACGGCGGTGTTTGCACGCTTTGATGATGCTGAATTTCCTGCATCGCAATGTCCAGTTCATAAATCATTTCCGGGCGGCCTTCATCGGCACGCGGGGCCTGGCTGGTCGGTCCGATGAACAGCCCTGAAAACAGGTATGAAAGCGACGGATGATTATGCCAGTACGCCAGCAGGCTTTTGAGCAGGTCCGGACGGCGCAGGAATGGCGAATCGCCGGGCGTATCGCCGCCGATGACAATATGATTGCCGCCTCCGGTGCCGGAATGTCGTCCATCGAGCATAAATTTATCGGTTCCCAGGCGCGAGAAATGGGCGTCTTCATAAAGCCCATGGGTCACACTGACCGCTTCATCCCAGGTATTGACCGGTTGCACATTGACTTCAATAACCCCAGGATCGGGCGTTACCTTGATGTGCTTCACGCGTGGATCGTATGGGGGGGTATAGCCTTCCATCACCACCGGCACACGCATGTCAGCGGCCGTTTCCTCAATGCTCGCTACCAGATCAAGATAATCTTCAATGTACCGCACTGGCGGCATAAAAATGTGTAACGTGCCGTTGCGCGGTTCCACACATATTGCCGTGCGCACCACATAAGGCGCTGACTGGCCCGCCTTGGGCTTCCAGGATGGATCCTCCCTTATGCGTTTGCGATATTACTCCAGCGCCGGTCCGATGCCTTCTTCCGCAAGTTTCCAATCTTGGGGCCGGAAGGCCGCTGGCCCGGCCGGTTCCACCGCGCCACGGCGATACCGCTGCCCGCTATGGACATCGGGCAAATCCGCGAGCCGCTCCATCGGATCACGCGGGTAGATATGTGGATATTGCGTATCCTCCACCCACGGCAATGAGTCCAGTGGCAGTCTTAAACCCATGGGGGAATCACCCGGAATAAGATATAGCCGTTCCGGCCGCATAAACCAGCCACCGGTTTGCCAGATTCCCTCGCCGGCCGCACCAATGGGCCGCAGGGGCAGCACATAGCCAATCACCTTGTCCAGGCCTTGTTCAAAGACTTTCGCCAGGCGCAGACGGTCTTCTTCATTTTTCAGATTGCTTTTCAATGGATCCACATTTATCGGCAGCCGCCGCTCTTTCCACAGGTAATACCAGACATCTTCAAACCCCGGCAATGCATGCGCAAAAGAAACATCGCCTTTGAGCCGATCTGTTAAATTGCTCATGAATTGCCGCGCGGTGCCATCGGTATGGCCGTGCTGAACTCCGTCATCGGCAATGAGCTTCGGATCGTTCCAGATCGCTTTACCGTCTTTGCGCCAGTAACAAGCCAATGCCCAGCGCGGCAGTGATTCACCCGGATACCATTTGCCAATGCCATAATGAAGTAATCCGCCGGTGGCAAAACGCCGCTGCAGCCGCTTGATTAACTGCCCCGCCAGTTGCCGCTTGCGCGGCCCTTGCGCGGTGGTGTTCCATTCCGGTGCGTCCACATCATCAATGGAAACAAACGTTGGCTCACCCCCCATGGTCAGACGCACATCCTGCTTCTTCAAAACCGCGTCCACCTGATGGCCCATGGAATCAATTTGTTTCCACTGCTCTTCCGTGTATGGTTTGGTCACCCGCGGATCTTCGCGCACACGCTGCACGGACATGCTGAATTCAAATTCAGCTTTGCATTCATCCACCGCTCCGGTAATCGGGGCTGCGGACGAAGGCTCAGCGGTGCAGGCCAGGGGAATATGCCCTTCACCGGTAAACAGGCCGCTGGTGGCATCCAACCCAACCCAGCCGGCACCGGGCAGAAATACTTCGGCCCATGCGTGAAGATCAGTAAAGTCTTTTTCCGGGCCGCTGGGGCCGTCAAGGGATTTTACATCAGCGGTTAATTGAATCAGATAGCCCGATACAAAGCGTGCCGCCAAACCGCTGTGCCGCAATAAATTCACCAGCATCCAGGCAAAATCCCGGCAGGAACCGGTGCGGCAGGTCAGCGTTTCTTCCACGGTTTGCACGCCAGGTTCCAGGCGAATGAGATATTTCAGCAACTCGTGGATTTTCATGTTCATTTCAACCAGAAAATCCGCTGTGCGCAGGTCTTTTCTCTGGCTGGATTTGATAAGCTCGCTTAACAGCGGTCCGGGTGTGGCGGTTTCCAGGTAAGGGGCCAACTCACGTTTGAGCACGGCGTCATAATTGAAGGGATAGGTTTCCGCTTCCGGTTCCAAAAAAAAGTCAAAGGGATTGATGACCGTCATCTCCGCAACCAGATCCACTTCCACCCTGAACTCAGTGGTTTGTTCGGGAAACACCAGCCGCGCCTGATAATTGCTGTAGGGGTCCTGCTGCCAGTTAATAAAGTGCTTTTCCGGCAGCACCCGCAGGCTATAGGCCCGGATCGGCGTGCGCGTATGGGGTGCTGGCCGCAGGCGCACCACTTGTGGCGACAGCGTGACAATCCGGTCATAGCGATAATGGGTAACGTGATTCAGGGCGACAAGTATGGCCATCCGTTGGGAACTCCGAGCGCACGAACACCTCCTAAAATGAACCGCCAACCAGCGGCTCCCGCAATACGCGGCTCGTTTCCACGGCCCCTCGGCCAATCCTCATAAATTGATTATACCGCATCCGGTTCAGTTTGGCATGGAAGAGTACTACTGCAAGTTGCCATGCCCGGCCGGCTTGGCTGGCGGTTTGATCACCGCCCCCCGCTTAATTTGTGCCACAATCCTTCAAAATCTTTGCGTGACGCGAAGCATTTACAGACCGTTTAAAACTGAAATGGGGATCCACAATGAAACCACAGATCCTGTAAGGTATAACAATTCAGGACAAATTCAGGCAAAAGTGGTGAAAATCAGGCGAATTGGCTATACTGTTGGGCGCGGGCTTGGTTTAATAACGCGATAAATCTGGAAGGAAATCTGACTATGGCGGATTGGCGTGTGGTGGTGGTGTTGGGAATGCACCATAGCGGGACGAGCGTCATCGCACGGGCTTTGCCCGTACTCGACGTGTTTCTTGGTGATAGTGACAGCTTGATGCCCGCGCAACTGGATCATCCAACTGGTTTATGGGAGGATCAATCGATTACCGAAACCAATGATCAGATATTGCTGGCGCAGGGATTCTCCTGGAGGACGCCGGGATTCGATTGTACCCGGATGAAAAGGGACCGTACCTATCGGCAAACGGTCAAGGCCATAAGACTGGAAGTACAGCGGCGTTTTGGGCATTCGCCCTTATGGGGCTTTCTGGAACAAGCCGAGCGCTGAGGCTCACGCCAATACATCACGGATCACGCAATTCTAATGCGACACATACATTCTCATGAAAATCAGCGATTTTATCTTTGTCACAGGCAATTGAACCGGTATAATGATTAAGGTTTGATGAAGGTATCGCATGGTTTTATCAACTAACCTTCGACGCGCTCTGGTGCTTTCCGGCACCGATTTTCACACAACTGAACTCTACCACAAACTTACGAGCAGTTATGACGCGGTCGTATGCGTCGCCACCATGGAAGAAGCGGTGGCGCAGTTACGCAGCGGCGCATTTGATATTGTGATCTCGCATTCCGCCGACTTTCTCCCCCTGGAACGGGCCAATGTCACCATGCAAACCGGCCTGGTGCTGGACACCATCGGTGAAGGCGTATGTATGATCAACCCTGCCGGGCGGATGGTCTGGTGCAACCGGCGCATGAAGCACTGGTCCTCCGAGGTCATGGAACAAATCGGAAAATCATGCATGGAAGCGCTGTCGGGATTTACCGATGCGCCGCCCGATCCGCCGATATCAGAGTCTCATGCGCTGCGATCTCGAAAATTCGCAATCAGTATAGGAGAGTCGCAATTCTTTGAAGTGGTCTGCTCGCCGGTGCACAATCACAAAGGGGCGGTTTCACATGTTGTCGCGGTCTGCTGGGACGCCACCCACACCCGTCGCCTGCAACAGAAGCTTGATGCCATTGATCAGGCCGGTCGTGAACTGGTACGGTTGGAAAAGGATGCCATAGCCGGACTTAATTTTCTGCAGCGGCAGCAACTTCTGGAAGAGCGCATCATAAAATTTCTCCGGCAACTTATGCACTTTGATCACTTTAACATTCGACTGCTGGATCCCTCAAACAATAAACTTGAACCGGTGATCGCTGTGGGAATGCCGGATGATGCGATGGCGGCGGAACTGTTTTGTGAAGTGGAAGGCAACGGGATATGCGGATATGTCGCCGCCACGGGACGCTCTTATATTTCCGGAGATGTCCTCAAGGATCCGCGCTATGTGGCGGGACTCGACAGAGCAAAATCCAGCCTGACGGTACCGTTGATGCTCCATGATAAAACCATCGGCGTATTGAACATTGAATCCGACCAGTACGCATTTTTCACGGAAGATGACCGGCAATTCGCGGAAATTTTCGGACGTTATGTCGCCATCGCCCTCAATGTGCTGGACCTTCTGATGCTTGAGCAGCGCACCAGCAGCGGAAAACTTGTGCAGGAAATGGCTTGTGAAGTCGCCGGGCCGCTCAATGATATGATTTATGATCTGGAGATGGTCAAAGAAGCCAACCTTGATAATGAAGCGTTGCTGAAGGCATTAAATACGATTCTAGGAAACGCCAATCTGGTGCGGCAGACATTCTGGAGTTTGTGCTCCAGCCCGCAGCAGGTCTTCGGCGCTCATGATCAGCGGCGTTTGCCGCATGAAGACCCTCGGCTGCAGGGCAAGCGTATTCTGGTGGCTGACGATCAGGCCAATATCCGTGAGACCATTCATTATGTGCTGACCTATTGCGGCTGCAAGGTCGATACCGCCGCTGACGGATCGGAAGCGCTCGCATTGCTTGCCGGCCAGCCGCGCTATGATTTGGTTATTTCCGACATTCGTATGCCCCACAAAAACGGCTACGAAGTTTTCGCAGCCGCCCAAAAGATTGGTCACAATCCGCCGGTGATTCTGATGACGGGGTTCGGCTATGATCCCGATCATAGCATCGTACAGGCGTCCAAACAGGGGTTGTCCGCGGTGCTTTCCAAACCATTCAAAGTTGAACGCCTGATGCAGGAAATCTTCAAAGCCATCACCGTATGACGGAAGCCTGCCGACAGACAGGAATATCCGCACTACAATTGCCGGTGCAGGTGTATAACTGTGGCCAGAGCGGGGCCAGATGGCCACAAGAAGTTTGTTGGCAACCGTTCACGAGTCAAAATGTGTAATATCAAAAAAAATAATATGGATTCTGGAATTTATAAGGCAAACAGCCACAAAAAAAACCGGATTGACAGAGCGATAATAGTGGCGTTTTTTGATTGATTTCGCCACTTTTGGCCTGTGAGTGGTTACGGTATAAGAAAATTGTACAACATTGATTGGTATTTTTATTGGAGATAATATATATTCTCTTCCATGGAACTGATGCGGTGCCTTATCTATCAAATATAGAGATGCCGTATCAGGAGGAGGTTGATCATGTTGGCAGGGACGATCAAAATGGATGCTCTTGCGGCTGATAAGCCGGTTGAGACTATGGTGTGCAACGGCCAAAGGTCTGCCTTTGGCGTGCCGGGATCCAATCTCAAATTACAAATCTCAAATTTTAATTTACAAGATCCCCTTTTAGCGGGCGGATTGTCTGCTTGCGAGGGAGTATTTCATGTCATCTCTCCAAAAGGGAGAGAATTTTTTAGGAGGTCGTTATGAATACGATCAAATTCACACTCTTGGCAGCCGCAGTGGCTGGAACTCTTGGTTTGGCGGCGGCAGTGCCCAGCGCACAGGCAAGCACCGTCAATTTGATTCCAAACGGTAACTTCGCGACCGGCGACTTCACGGACTGGCTCACGCCGAACGCCGTGCAACCGACTATAAGCACGAATGCCCCAACTGGCGGCAGCGGTTATTCGGCCGAATACACTGTCACCTCCTCCGATGAGACCAGCGCGACAGAAAGCGATCTGGTGTCTTATGCCGTCAACTTGACGACAGGAGCTGGCGCGACGGTGCCGGGCAATAATGTAACCATCTCCTGGGATTGGAATTACAACCTTTCTGGCGGCTTTGGGGATGTCGTCGCCGTGGCGTTCTACACCGGGACGCCGCTAGGCACTAACGGCAATGAAGGCCCCGGAGGCACTCAAATTAGCTACTTCGACCAATTAACCGGGGCTGGCTCGTCCAATGGCTGGGTTGCCGAAAGCGCCACGTATGCCGCTCCGTCAAATGCCGAATCGATGGTTTTCGACCTCGGCATGCCGCCCAAGTCGCTAACCGGCAGCTATGTAACCGGCACTCTGTATCTCACAAACGTTAGCGTTACGTCAGTTCCGGCACCGGCGACGCTGAGCTTGGTTGGCGCTGGTGCGATGGGACTGCTGCTGATCGGACGGAAGCGGAAGCTTCTTTGAGACCCCTCGTCACGATTTAGTCGCATTTTTTAATATCAGGCCGACGGGGAGTGTAACTCTCCGTCGGTTTTTTTTACCTTGCTGTTTATAGAGCTTTGCACCATGTGCAACATTGACTCTATCGCTAACCGTACAACACCTGGGGGCAGGCATTCTGCCCTGCCTTTATCGGGTCCCCGCACACCGTGCTCAAGCTTCAAATTGCAAATCTCAATCCGGTTGAACTCGTGTGGCCTGTCGGAAGCGCTAAACGGAAGGGACGTGCGGGCCAAGGCCACGCGGCTAAAAATGGCAATTGGCGGTTGGGCGGCCAAAATTCCTGTGTCATAAAATGCGAATTTATTCTTTCACGATTCCTTATTCGGTTGACTGGTCGTCGGGGTCTGGATTTTCATCAACAATATGCTGTTTCTTACGGACAGTGACCAGCGTGGCCAGAATAAGGCCCAGCACATAAAGCAGAATCAGCGGCAGAAAAATGCTGGAGAAGGTGACAACATCCGGTGTGGGCGCAAGCAAGGCGGATAATACCGCCAAAATAAGAACAGCATAGCGCCACATCTTCCGGAATTTTTCCGCGGAAAACACGCCAATTTGCGCCAGCACCATCATGACCATTGGCAATTCAAAAGCCAGGCCAAAAACCAGCGCCATAATTGTCACAAAACCCAGATAATCATGCAGCATCGCCAGCGGGGCAAAAAGGGAATCGGCGGGCTGCGCATTAATCGCCAGCGTCTTGCCTTCGGCATGTATAAGCAGCCGCCCCTGCACCGCGTTATACCAAAGCGCGATATGGTGTTTGGGAAAATGCGTCGGGTTGCTGCGCACCATGGGTATAAGCAACGGGCTGACCTGATCGCCGGTGGGCAGTTTTGCCGCGGCAGTTACACCTGTTTGTCCACCGTAGATAAGCGTTTCAATTCGATTGGGTTGCAAGTGCGGCATGGGCACCTGCTGATTGAACGCCAGAAAAAATTTCAGCATGATGGGCAGCACAATGAGAAAAAAGAATGCTACCCCGGAAATAAACAACATGATGCTCGGGCCGATATATCTGTATACCAGCGATCTCTCCCGCTTGTACAGCCCGGCGGCGACAAACAGCCAGAACTGATAAATAATCCACGGACTGGCCAGCAGCAGTCCGGCCTTGATGCCCAGCATCAGGTACATGATCACATTGCCGGCGGGTTTGTTATACAGCAGATACTGCGGATAGCCTGAATAGCGCAAGGCCAGGAGATAAGGCTGAAAAAGAAAATCGATAATATCGTTGGCAAACAACGTGCAAACGGCAATGCCAATGGCGGCTCCCAGCAGGGACAGAATCAGCCGTTTGCGCAGATCCTCCAGATGATCGCCAAAGGACATGGCGGGCATCTGCTCCTCTTCATCAGGAGACTGGGAAATTTTGGCTATAAAATGTCGCCATAGCGCCATAATGTTCGTGTCCGTTTCAATCCGCCGGCGTGATTATCAAATCAGGCCCGGTCATTTTCCACAATTTTTCCATCCCGCAGCATGACCACCCGATCCGCCTGGGCCGCGATATTCACATCATGTGTAACCAGCAGAATGCTCTGGCCGCTGCCTTTATGCAGCCCCCGCAGCACATCCAGAATAGTCTGCCCGGTCTTGGGATCAAGATTGCCCGTGGGTTCATCAGCCAGCACCAATGCCGGCTCGTTAATCAGCGAGCGGGCAATCGCCACACGCTGGCGCTCGCCACCGGAAAGCTGCGAGGGCCGGTGCCGCAGGCGATCCTTCAATCCCAACTGCTCCAGGAGTTCCAAGGCTCTTCGCTTTCCGGGCCGCGCCCGGATCAACGCCTTATACCATGGAGTCCACACCATCGCCGGAAGCAGCACATTTTCCAGCACACTTAATTCCGGCAGCAGGTGATACAACTGGAATACAAAACCAAAACTGTGATTGCGCAGCCGGTGCCGGCAACGGCGGGACATCCGGGCAAGATCCTGCCCATGGAACATCACCGTACCGGAATCCGCGGATTCCAATGCCCCGGCTATATGTAATAGCGTGCTTTTGCCGGAACCTGATGCGCCGACGAGCGCCACAAACTCACCTTCGTAAACGGTCAGCGCGGCTCCGCACAAGACTCGGACTTCCGCCGGGCCAAGCCGGAATGTTTTATTGATGCCGCTTAATTCCAGCAGCGGTCTGCGGCTTGCGGAAGGGGATGATGTTACGGCGTCATTCATAGCGCAACGCCTCCACCGGATCCTGCCGCGCCGCGATAATTGCCGGGATCAACGCCCCCAGTAATCCGGCGAGTATGGCGAAAATAACAATCCACATCACGGCGTGGGGATCAATCTGATCGGGAATTTTGGAAAAGACATAAATTTTGCGATTCCATATTGAAATGCCGAAGATACGCCACAATATATGGTCATGTATCCAATTGTCATTTCTTACAAACGACACGCCCGTAAACAACCCCAGAATGGCGCCGGCGGAACTGATGAGCATTCCATAGAGTATGAAAATCATGCCCAGGCCCTCTTCGCTGCCGCCGATGGCTTTGATGATGCCGATGTCGCGGGTTTTATCCCGCACCAGCATGTAAAAAATCAGAAATATGACAATGACCACCACCAGGCTCATGAGGCCCAGCAGAAAGGTGATCATGTTGCGCTCGTTGTCCACCGCGCGGATGTACTGCGCCTGCACCTGATCCCATGTGCGCACCCGCAGGCCGGCGATTTCCATCTGCGGGTGCAGCAATTCCAGTTGATGCACAACATGGGCAATGGCGGCGCGGGCGGCAAGTATGTTGCGCTCACTGAAATCATGGCGCACCAGGACCTGGATTTCACTGCATCTGCCGGGGCGTGTGCCACCATCCAGCAGATCCTGTTTTTGCATGAATGCCATCTTCTGCGCGACATGAAAAGGAATGTAAACCGTTTTTGAATCCACCGCATACACGCGTGTGCGGGAATCGTCCACGATGACAAAACGCCGGCTCTGCGGTTGCGCCAAAGTCGCTTTAATGGTCACGGGCACCACGGTGATGATCACCGGAGAATATCGCACCCCCGGCGGACGGTGATAATGACCAAATCGGTCACGCTGATACAGCCCCAGATCGACGCCAATCACACAGCCATTTTTCGGTTCATCGGCGGCGGTCATGTACCGATCGGCGGCCTGTGGGGGCGGTTTGAAAGCCGGTGCTGTGGGAATAAGGGCCTGGCGCAATGCGCCGGCATCGGCGAATGTACGGTTTGGAATTTTTTGGACCATGCGCAAATCTCTATCCGCCCGGTTTTCTTTATAAACCGCCTGCTGATAATCTTCATGCGCAATGACCTGCCAATGCAGCCGGATGGCGGCAAACCAGGCATTGGGATTGATAGGCTTAAGATTGGCAAAAGCCTGCTGCCTGGCGTTTTCAACCTTGGCCGCCGCAAGCAGGCGCTTCTGGGCGTATTTCAGAAGTTTTTCCCGATTTGCCGGAAAGCCTGCGTTTCGCAAATCCTTCACTGCCTGCATGGGAGCCTTGTACTGCCAGAATAGACTGCTGCCGAAGGAACTGACTTTAGATTCACTTTGTGCCTCAACACCCATGACCTGCACACCGGTATTGACCTGATTCTCCGGGAGGTTAAACAATCCGTACGCACTGATCACCGGCGCACTGGCTTTCACCTGCGGAAGCAGCGCCAATCGTTGTTGAAGTTGCCGGTAATAGGGAAACCCGGCCATGGAATCACTTTGGATGACCACATCTCCCATCAAGGATCGGCCCGCATCCCGCACCCGATTGACAAATCCCGTCATGATGCTGTTGACAATAATCAGCATCATCACGCACAGCCATACCGCAAGCACGGGAAACAGAACAATTCCCTTGCGTGTCAGATACCGGAAACAGAGAAATATTTTGTACATTCAGTTATTCAGGAAAGTACCGGCGGATACGGGCCGCGGGTCAAATATCCATATCCTTATTTATGTTTCATCCGCTGGGGCATCCGCGATAGATCCCGTCTGGGGCTTCAGTAAGGGGAACAACACCACATCACGGATGCTGGTTCTATTGGTCAGCAACATCACCAGCCGATCAATTCCGATGCCCAGCCCCCCCGCCGGCGGCATGCCGTGACATAGCGCCGTAATAAAATCATCATCCATGCGGGCCATGGACTCCTCCGCCTTCAGCCCGGCCAGTTGGGCGGAAAATGTTTCATACTGTATCAGCGGATCGTTGAGTTCGGTATACGCGTTCGCCAGTTCCATCCCGGCGACATAAAGTTCAAAACGCTCAGCCAGGTGCGGCTGTCCAGGCTTGCGTCTGGTTAGCGGGCATAAACCGGCGGGATAGTCGTAGACAAAAACGGGATGATCCAGTTCATCAAGCTTCGGCTCGGCCAGACGCTCAAACAGCAGCCCCGTGAGAACATCATGATCCATTTTGGCGGCATCCGGAATGCCGTGGCCCGCCGCGCATTGCCGCACGGCATCGGCGCCGGTCATATCCACGCCGACGTACCGGCTGAATAATTCACTGTACGCGAGGCGTTCAAATGGCGGCGTAAAATCAATGATACGATCACCATAAGGTAACTTGATGCGCGATTCCGGCGACGGAGGCGAATTCAGCGCCGTGCGCCGGGCCGCCGCCAGAGAAACCAGCAGCGTCTCGGTAAGCTCCATCATACCAGCCAGATCACTGTAGGCCTGATACAACTCCAGCATGGTAAATTCAGGATTGTGGCGGGTATCGATACCTTCATTACGGAAATTGCGGTTGATTTCGTACACCCGTTCCATCCCACCCACCAGGAGCCGCTTGAGAAAGAGTTCCGGACTGATCCGCATGTACAAATCAATGTCCAGAGCATTGTGATGGGTCATAAAAGGCCGGGCCGCCGCACCGCCGGGAATCGCCTGCATCATGGGCGTTTCCACTTCCACAAATTGCCGGGCGGACAGAAAATCGCGGATGGATTGCATGATGCGCGAACGCGCCAGAAATACGTCCAGTGAATCGGCATTCGCGGCCAGATCAAGATAACGCTGGCGGTAACGCGCTTCGGTGTCCGCCAGACCATGAAACTTCTCGGGCGGCGGCAGCAGCGATTTGCCGGCCAAGCCGAAATTATTCGCCCATATAGTGATTTCGCCGGTTTTGGTATGGCCTACCTTGCCGGAAAACCAGACGATATCGCCCAGCTCCAGCAATTTTACCTGTTCCCATCGGGCCGGGAAAAACTGTTTTGCCAGGCCAATTTGAATCCTTCCCGTCCAATCTGTAATGGTAACAAAGATTAACTTGCCAATATCCCGCAGCAGTGTAATGCGGCCTGCCACCTTGGCATCCGGCCCCCCATCATGCGGGGTTTCAGCGGTATGCAATTCTCGCGCTGCCTGGGCGGAAATCAGGCCATCCACGCGAGTTCCATACGGCTCCACCCCGGCGGCGCGCCACTTTTCCATCCGGGAAAGCCGAAATTTGAATTCTGGATTATCTGGTTGAAGCATGTTTCCTCGCCGAATGCAACAAAGTGTAACATTGTATCCGTCAATTCAGTCCGTGAAAACAGAACATGGGTTGTGAAGAACCTGGGTTGGGAACCGGCCACCGCATTATCATGCGGATCTCAATTGGCAACACCAGCTTGCCGGCAAAGCCGGGCGGCTATGTGTTGGGTTGTGGGCAGGGACGCCCTGGAACTGGCGTCCCAAAACAACGTCAAACTCGGATGTTATATGACCTTCCCTGCCAACGTGACCATTCTTCCTTAAGTCTCTTCGCACTCTATCCGATAACACAAGGTTGAACAGGAGACCTTGGACATGCCATACGGAAGGCGGGTTTTACGTGCTTTTACACTTATTGAGTTGCTGGTGGTCATATCCATTATCGCATTGTTAATCGCCATTCTTCTGCCCAGCCTGGCGCGGGCCAAGGAACTGGCCAACCGCGCCGTATGCGCGGCGAATGTACGTGGTATCGTCCAATCCATGTTCATTTATGCACAAAGCAATCAAAGCCAGTTTCCCACCGTTTTGGCACCGGCCGGAAACACGTATCAGAACGGTCCCGGTGCCGCGGCCACCGATAGCGCCGGCAATTTCGGAACGATTCTGGAAAACATGTATGGCAGCAATACGTGGCAACAAGGCTCTCCCATGTCCTGCATGTGGCTGATGGTATTAAGCGGCCAGATTACCCCCAAGAGTTTTATCTGCCCATCGGATCCACTGGCCACCATGGCTTCAGACGAATACAGCAACAGCAGTTCCTATTATTCCAACTTTGGTGTGGTAAGGGGAACCGTCTCCACAACCGGGCAGGGGGAAAGCTATTCCATGGCATTTCCATGGAATTATATGAATGGGGCCTATATCGTTGGCAGTTGGTGGAATACCAATGCCGCGGGTGCGGCGCTGCCAGTGGTTTCCGATATGGCTCCCGCGGACGATAACACCTCCACGGGCAACACGGAACGTATTCCCACAGAGCCACTGGACAATACTTATGGTAATTTCATTTTTAATTCCGGCAATCACAATGGCGAGGGGCAGAATGTCGGATTCGGCGATGCCCACGTTGCGTGGAATGACAATCCCTATGTCGGTGAAAACCGTGACAACATCTTCACTTACGCCTCCATCGGCGGAGTGGGCGGTGGAGGAACCGCCTTAACGCCCGCGGGCACCGCGCCAAGCTCCGTGCTGCCGACGATTGCGCCATTTGATACCGTCATGACCCCGGTGCGCGATGTTGCCACCGGCGTATGGTGATTATTTATCGCGGCTGCTACGCCGCGTCAGCAGCATCAGTGCGGTTGCGCCAAACACAATGAGTCCCAATGCGGCAGGTTCGGGAACCGAATCGACGGTATGGAAATCTGGCTCCATTGCATATCTCTGTTCTTGCCGCCATTATTATTGCCCAGATCGTACATTCAGCTAAGCAGGGCGTTTGGCTAAGGGTGTCACCTTTACAATATAGCCATGGAGTATCGCGTATGAAATCCACTGTAGAGCAAATCCGCCATCGGTTTGACAAGGATGTTGAGCGCTTCAGCAATCTGGAAACCGGGCAGACCGCGGCAATGGACGCGCCGCTGTGTATGGAGTTGGTGGCCAGCGCCGCGGCGGCAGTAACGCCGCAGGCGCGTGCGGTTTTAGACATCGGTTGCGGGGCGGGGAATTACACGCTCAAGATGCTCCAGAAAATTCCAAACCTGAACTGCACACTTGTGGATTTAAGCCAGCCAATGCTAAAGCGGGCAAGGGATCGCGTAAGCGCCGCCACGGCTGGACGGGTGGAGACCATACAGACGGATGTGCGACAGGCTCAATTTGAGAACGGCAGTTTTGATATTGTTCTGGCGGCGGCGGTGCTGCACCATTTGCGGACAGATGAAGAGTGGCGGCAAGTGTTTACAAACATTCTGCAATGGCTGCGCCCGGGGGGATCGTTCTGGATATTTGATCATCTGGAACACGTAACACCAGGCGTGCAGGCTTTGATGCGGCAGCGGTATGGCGAATATCTTGCAGAACTCAAGGGGGGCGGTGAAGCGGGTGCGAAATACCGCGATTTTGTATTTGCTTATATTGAAGAGGAAGACACGCCCAAGCCAGTGCTGTGGCAGATTGCCTTGTTAAATGATGTGGGTTTTGCGGACGTGGAGATTCTGCACAAGAATGGTCCATTCGCGGCCTTTGGCGGAAGCAAGGCTGGCGCTTCCGGGGTGCGTGACACTTTAGGCGGATGAAGAAAGCATAAGCGAAAACGGTGGTAACCGATACGCAGCAGTTGACAAACCACCGCATTACCATGCGGTGCTCACGGAAAATGCAACCCTTGGAGCACCGCATGACTAATGCGGTGGTGTGCGTACCCATGGGAAACGTCCCCCGCCGATCTGTCACGCACCCGCGCGTCCGTTTTTGCAAACCGGGTTTTGCAAACCGGGTATTTGCATGAATCCGGGATTCCCGGTACACTACCGGGCTTGTGTTTGGTGAACTGAATTTAAGGTATATTATGCCGACAATCAATCAATTGCTCCGTAATCCGCGACGCAGCCTCAAGCGTATCAACAAGGTCAAAGACCTTGAAGCGTCTCCGCAGCGCCGCGGGGTATGTCTGCTGGTCAAGACCATGACCCCCAAGAAACCCAACTCGGCGTTGCGTAAAGTGGCCCGCGTTCGGTTGTCCAACGGCAAAGAAGTAACCGCTTATATTCCCGGCATTGACCATAACCTTCAGGAACACTCCATTGTTCTGGTCCGTGGCGGTCGTGTACGCGATCTACCCGGCGTGCGGTATCACATTGTCCGCGGTGTGCTTGACGCCAGCGGCGTGGAAGCCCGCCGTCGCAGCCGGTCCAAGTACGGAGCCAAGAAACCCAAGTAATTAACGGAGTTACCGCGTTGATTCAGCCGTTGGCTGAAACGTATGTGACAATTTATTTTCAGTACCTTGAAGTATCCCGAATCCTGGTGATTCGATACGGAGAAAAGAAAGGAAAGTCCCTATGGGCGCAAAATCATTTACCGTCAGCAGCACACAACTTAAACCCGATGCAATTTATAATTCCCTGCTGATTTCCAAATTCATCAACTGTCTGATGTACGATGGCAAAAAAGCCACCGCCAAGCGCGTATTTTACGGAGCTTTGGAAATGATCGGCAAACGGGTCAAAGACGCCAAGCCCAATGAAGTTTTTGAACTGGCTATCAACAATATCAAGCCGAACATTGAAACCCGCTCGCGCCGCGTCGGGGGACAGAACTATCAGGTTCCCATGTCTGTGAGCCGCAAACGTCAACAGAGCCTGGCGATCCGCTGGCTGCTTGAAGCGGTGCGTGCCAAATCGGGCAAGCCAATGAGCGAACGCCTGGCCGAAGAAGTAATCGCCGCCAGCCGCCGTGAAGGTGCTGCGATGCAAACCCGCGAAAATGTGCATAAGATGGCGGAAGCAAACCGTGCCTTTGCTCATTTTGCGTGGTAATCTCCATGGCATGGGTTGCCGGGCATTTTTTTTGCGATCTCTCAGGTAATATCGTCGGCCCAGAGGCGTTAAACCTTGTACGCCGCGCGGATGCTGCGGCGGGATGAGAAAGTTCTTGACCCATGCAAATGGATTTACGGAAGTTTTATATAAACGCAGGTGAGGCGTTTTTATTCTGTACGCTGTTATTTTCCGGCGGCTGTTCCTCCCTGCGCATCACACAACCGCCGGAAACAGCGGATGAACAATTTCTGCTTTCCCAGGCCGCATCCCAGGCGGTCGCCAATATCTCGGTGGCCAATTTGCGTGACCGGTTGGTCTACGTCAGCTTGCGGTTCATGAACCCTAAAACCCCGGAGGAGAAATTTCTTGAGGCGGATTTGCGATCCCATCTCCTCAAGGGCGGTGTACGACTGGCCAACAACCGCCAGAAAGCCGATATTGTTATGGAAGTCCGTTGCGGCGCATTGGGGATCAATCAGGAATCGCTTTTGATCGGGGTTCCGGCAATAGCGTTTGGCGCGTACAATAGCGGATCGAGTTTCAATCTGCCGGTGGTCCTGCCACAAATCTCTCTTTTGCAGAATACCAAACAGCAGGGCTATGCCAGTGTGGCGTATGTGGCGTATTGGAAAAAGACCGGCGAAATTGTTGCCAGTTCCGGACCATTTGTCGGGCGCACGTATCGCAACGACTGGTGGATTTTTGGCTTTGGGCCGGAGACATCGGGCAATATTGTATCGGCTCAGCATCCGTGAAGTTCAAACTCCGCGTGCTTGCAGGCAGCGGACCAGCGATACCAATAAATGGATGAGATCACAAGCGGCTCTTTGCGAGCAACACTATGACGGATCATGCAACTCAACAAACCTCTACGGAGCACACCGCACCGCAACCGCGCCGGCTTCGCGGCGCGCCGGGACGGAGGCTGGCCTTCACTGTTGTTATCCTGTTGGCATTGGTAGCGGCGGTGTGGATTGCAGCGCCGCGGGTGCTAAACTCCGCCACAGTCCACCAATATGTGCTCAATAAAATGCAATCTCGCCTGGGATTACGAATTGATGCTAAAACCATACACATCGGACTTAATGGAGAAAGCACACTGACGGATGTACGCATCGGCCTGCCGCTGCGGCACTGGCCATTTGCGCGAATTCCAAAAATTACATTCCAGCACAATGCGATTCCCTGGCTACTGCTGACAGGACAGCTTGGCATAACCGATATTTCCGTTGACAGCCCGCGTGTGATTCTTCATCAGGGAGATGAGGGGCGGTGGAACCTGCCCGCCGCGTGGCAGGATATTCTCATTGCTTGGCAGGCGTGGAAACAGCACCATACAGGCGGAGATTTGGCGTCCGTGGGGTTGCCCGCAGTCCGTATCCATCATGGCACGCTGCTGTTGGAATTGGTCCGGCATCCGGAATTGGCCATTGATGACATCAATTTCAAAGGCGTGCCGACCAGCGCATTGACGTGGCATTTTTCACTGCATGCCGCATCCACGCAGGTGCCCCAGTCCCACCTGGTGGCGCAGGGCGAGCTGGTACCGGGGCAATTCTGGTTGCACAGCATTCATGTCCAGGCCACGGGGTTAGGCCCCTGGCTCAAGCATGTATGGCCCGCATGGACGGGCACCGCGGCCATCAGCGCACAATTGCGGGGAAGAGTGTTAAATAACACGCTGGATGAACGATTAAATGATGCCCGCATTCAGATCGGCAATTTCGCACTGCATGGCAATGCTCAAGTCCAATACGCCGGTGATCATTGGCAGATCAACCCTGAAAATATCGGCATTCGAATCGGCTATTTGAGCGTGCCGGTGAATATTTATCGCGGAGAAATCTGGGCGGACAGCCGGGGCTTTCATGTTAAAGGGCTGCGGGCGGATTTGGCCGGCGGAGGATTGCACCTATCGGGGGTCATGAATCCGGCCGACGTTTCCGCCACCATAACCGCCGCATGGCACGGCATTTCCATGTTTGGCACAGAAATGCAGAATGGCACGCTGTCAGGTTCACTTAGCTCGCCCTGGCCGGGACGGCGTATCATCGCGCTGCATATCACCAGTGGGGGCCAATGTGTTTACGGCACATGGAATACGGCGTTATCACTTTCCGCACAGGGGCGATTCCATGGGAACATGAACTGGCAACTTGAAGCGCCGCAACTCTCTTGGCAGAATTCCCGGCTGGTGACACTGAAGGGCCTGCATGCCACGGGCACATTTAATCAGCAGCAGCTTGTGGTATCAAACTGCACGCTGGCATCCGATCCATATTGGAATATCCATGGGTTATATAACATTCCTCTGGGCCTCTGGCGGCTGCATCTGCGTGCCAGCGCCGCGAGTATTCCGTTACTTAAGTTGCCAGCCAACGTGCGTATGCTGGTCAGCGCTTATGGCAACGCCGGCGGCATGCAACTCAATAATCTGCTGGTGAATAGCCCGGTCTGGAGCCTGGCCGCCAGTGGCAACTGCATTTTCGCGGGGCATTACCCTACGCATCTGATTCTCACTGTTACAGGCATACCGCTGGTCAACAGCACTGGTAAAGCCAATGCCAGTTGGTCATTGGGCGGATTGATTTCCGGGAAGCTGCTGGCCGATGGCGGTGTCATGCCGCTGGCTCTGCATCTTGATGGCCGGCTGGCTGGCACCCACTTTACCGTGAATCATCATTTACTGGCGTTGCCACAAGTACATGTGGTGGGGCAACTTACGCCGAGTAATATTACCCTCGCGGCGGATTCTGTAGCGGTACTGGGGGGGCATGTGCGGATGCGTTTTGATGCCCATACATCAGGGCGGCTGGCAGGGTTGTCGCTTAATGCGCAACACATCTCCGCCGCGACGGTGGCGGAATTGCTGTTGCCGCAAGCACCGGCGGGCCTGCGTGGCTATGTGGGGCTGAACCTGAAGATCAACGTGCCGGGACGCAATGTGCAAATGACCACGATTCAAGGCCAACTCACGGCGGATCATCTGGTGATTCCGTCCCCCAAAGCACTGACCGATCCGATCAATATATTGCATGGCAGCGCAACACTGGCGTATCAACGCGGCGTTCTCTCACTGGACCCGATTAAATTAACCGGCGTTGGCGGAGATGCCGCCGCCAGCGCGATGTGGAATCAGACCAATCCAGCCGATATTCATTTGAAACTGCAACTGACGAATTGGCCGGTCAATATACCGGCATTTCAGTTTGACACGCAGCTATCCGGAAAAATCGCCGGGCGCTATAACTGGCGAAGCACCGCCATTCATGCGGATGGAGATATCAACGCCACAATTTTTCAGCGTATGCTGCCCATTGGTCTTGCCAGCGCACATCTCAATGCTCTGGGACGGTTGATATCACTGCGGCACACCTCATTGGACTTGCTGGGCAATACGCTTACCGGGCAGGGGATATGGAATATGGACCATCCTCTGGCCAGTTCGGCGATTTTCCAGTGCCGCCTGCCAAATCCCAAACCACTGCTATCCGCTTACTCATGGGCGGATGACTTGAAAGGCGCATTTGCGGGAAATATTGTTCTGGGGCCAACCACGGGGCCGCATCCGCTGGCTCCGCTGGATCTGCAGTTTAACCTCAATGGAACCAATGCAAGTCTCGGAGCCATACAACTAGGCTCCATAACCATGCGGGCGTTTATCAGCGATCACGCCGTGGTGCTGGACCGCTCAAAACTGGCATTTGCCGGTGGAACCATGCGGCTGTGGGCGCGCGTTTCAAAGCATGATGCGGGATTGCTATCATCGGATGTCAGCCTGGCATTCAACAAGCTTAATCTCGATCAAATCACACGCACTGTGATTTCCACAGCCAAGCCAACGCCCGGTTTGCTGGCGGGGCATCTCACGGCGGTGGCATTATCGAATAACTGGCGTAATGCCATCGGGTCAGGGGATTTGCAAATTACACAATCCAACCTCACGGGTTCAACGATTATGTCATCCATTTATCGCCTGATGAATATTAAACTCTCTGCATCTCATCCGACCGGTGTCGGCCAAGCCCGATGGCGCATTGACGGCGGCAACGCGCAAATTACCTACCTGCATTATTTTGATCAAGGTGTGGAGATTTTGGGGGCTGGTGAATTGGACAATATCTGGAAAATGCCGGACAGCACCATTAAAGGCTATGTGGTTGGCACGGTGCGGCCATTTAAAAATTTCCATGTTCCGTTTGTGCCGCAGGCCAAGGGCATTCTTGATGCCATGGAATCCAGTGTCAGCACGGTGCAGGTGGCCGGCACTTGGGCACATCCGCAGGCCACACCGGTGGTGTTCAAAAATCTGGCCCAGACGATCCAGGAAACATTTGTAAAAGCCATTGTAGGAAATCAAAAAGGCGGTTCAGACCGGTAAAAACACTAGCATCCCCCAACACCTTCTGGGGAACACTTCTCCGAATAACCATGCGATTCATATAATCTCATGAATTTCCAATTTGAAATTTGGAATTCGAGGCTTTGAAATCTGAAAATGAAATACCAAATTTGAGATTTTCAGATCGCGCCGCGACGGCAGTTATAAAAGAAAAACCGCCGCCGCCACCACGCTGTTCCACAGGCCGTTCTTATCCCCTTCCGCGGTCTGCACGATATTGCGCGTGCGGACGATGTTGCCGCTCATGCGGTAAATTTCCTTGCGTTCGTCATAGTTGTATTGCGGATCAAATTCAATGCCCAGCGTGGTGGCCAGCATGGTGGCGGCCATATCCTCAACATAATCGCCAATTTTTTCTTCAGTCATGCCGAAGCCGTGATGTTCGCTGATATAGCCGTACTGATCGCGTATGGGCAGCGCCACCCCTATGCCGGCGCACAGGAGGCGGTTGGGTTCATCCGAGCTGGATTCACTGATGACACCAAAGGCCACCTGCCCGGGCGATAGAGCACGGATGCCCTCGCTAACGGAAATGATTTTGCAACGAGCGGGGAAGATGCCAGATACTTGTACAAGATTATATTTCTCAATACCTGCATGTCTAAATGCAAGTTCCAGGGACTGCGCTTTATAGCGGTGCCGTCCCACGCCTTTGGTAAAAAACACCTTCGTGGGAATCGGAGTTGTCCAAGGGTGCGCCATCGGGTAAACCTCCAAAAATAGAGGCTGATAGCATAACCGGCGGCGGCCTGAGAATCATCCAGACGGGGTGGGGGAAAAAGCGACTGTAATAAAAAAAATGAAAAAAATAATGGATTTCAGTTGCATACCGCCGAAAAAGGCTTATTTTATTGAATAATTGTATTGCAGGAACGGATGACTTTTCCGGCGGTGGAACTCCGGCCGTATCCTGTAACCAGTCCGCCATAATAAGGAGATGTATATGGCCAAGTCCCTCACCAAGTCACAGACCGCCGCGAAGCTCGCGGAAATGGTCGCCAAGGAATCCGGTTCCGACATGAGCAAGAAGCAGGCAGTCGCCGCCTTGGACTGCATGGCACAACTTGCTTACAAGGAAGCCAAGAACAAGTTCACTATCCCCGGCTTGGGCAAGCTGGTTCTGGTGAACACCAAGAAGCGCATGGGCCGCAATCCCCAGACCGGCGAGCCAATTGAAATTCCCGCCCGCCGCAAGGTCAAGTTCCGCGTGGCCAAGGCCGCCAAGGATGCGATCCTCGGTGTAAAATAAGCGATTTTTGACCAAGCCTCCCGTCTATGTTCATACCGTTTCGGGGTGCCCTTGGGTTGATTTTGGCTTATGGCCCTTATGAATCAAAACAGAACTCCTGACCGCCCTGACGGGCGGCGGGAGTTTTGTTTTTTTTATATCCGGCTGGAATGCGGCGGTTCAACGAAGCAACAACATTTTCCACGCTAACGAACTATTCTGGAAAGAGTCTGGTCGCCATTAAAGTTGCCGGATTGATCAACCATGGCCGGGGTAATGCGCAACGATCCAGTTACGCAGCAGTTCTCTTTGCGGTTTAGACATTGCATTGTTGCATCTTTGTTCCGATAGCCCATCGGCAGATTGCTTCATTGCCGCTTTGTTCCCTTGCTTGATACGGGTGCGGATTGGCGGATTGGACACCAATTTGATCGCTGGGTTGGTTGCAAACTGCCGTTGAGTCGATGCGTTTTCCGGTAATACTTCCGGTGCCGGCAAATCCAGCGGCCATTGGAAAACCACGCGATAAAGCCGTTTGCCGGCGGGCACTTGGGGATAATTGCGTTTTAATTCCGCCAGGAGTTCTTCCAGCGTGTCAAAACCATCATCACGGGCGTCGCCGGGGGTTAAAGATTCATATCCCGCCAATTCCTCAACCCGCAATATCTTCATTTTGCCCAGACCGGGCGTAAAGCTGATCTGCCCGGGAAAAACAATGGGACGGGTCCAAAAGCGAATCGTCTGGCGTTTCTTGCCCGCCCGCACCAGGTCAACGAGATGTTTTTTCAATAAGAGCATAGGTGTAGCCAAAAATTTGATCAGCGGAAAGATGGAAAAATGCGAATTCATCTTTTATGGCAAATATCGGCCTCCTTATTCTCAAGCCTTGATTTTATTCGCTTTCACCCGTGAAAGCGAGTCCTTGACCAACGGTAACAACACAGGGTGTGCCCGTTTTTATCGGGAAGCCAAAACAGTGCATGATTATGGGGAATATGAGAGAATGGAGGCCGTCCGGCGGGATTGGCCGGTGATTTTTAAGGAGTCAGACCATGGAC
>JABEBX010016027.1_pt1 | contig 26886 bp, 31 predicted proteins | sample 7245971 | NCBI WGS metagenome assembly JABEBX01 (sample SAMN14506365, study PRJNA622280) | hot springs metagenome | biome: hot spring [ENVO:00000051]|acidic hot spring [ENVO:00002120]; feature: spring [ENVO:00000027]|sediment [ENVO:00002007]; material: sediment environment [ENVO:01001048]... | reverse complement strand
TGCTGCTGGGGCTCTTCGTGGTCGAACTGGTCGTTTTCCTCCTGTGCAATATCCCCGGCATCGGCCCCATCCTTTTTGTGCCCTTTTTCCCCCTCGCCATGCTGGTAAACGCCGTGGTCTTCCTCCTCGCCATCATCGTCTTCAACCTCTCGGGTCCAGCGCTCTGGCATGGCGAAAGCGTCGGCAGATCCCTGCGCCACACCATCAACATTGCGCGCAGCAAACCTGGCTCGGTGTTGCTCATGATGTTGCTGCTGGTGGGGCTGGCCGCCGGGGTCGGCGGCATTTTTGCCCTCATCCTGTACACCGGTTTCTCCATGACCTTGGCGGCCGCGGCGCCGGTCATGCCCCAGGCCTTCGGCGATTTCAGCACCATCTTCTGGCATCTGCTCGGCGCCATGTCCGCAAATGGACAAGCCGATGGCGGTTTTGCCATCATTCCCGATACCCTGGCCAACACCCTCTATAATGGGGGCATCAGCAGCGCCGTCGCCCTGGCGGGCGCCCTGATTTTCATCATCCCCAACGTCGTTTTCCTGCTGGGGATGGCGCATATCTATATCGAGGCCCTGGAGTTGGTCGCCCCGGAAGATGTTTAATACGCTGGCCACTGGCGGGAAATGCCTTTGCCGTCCCTTCGCGGCGTCCCAGATCACAGCCATGCAAAGCATGGAGGGCGCTGGGAGAATTGCGCGGGGCTCTCGCGGAATCGGCAAGGCAGGCTCACGATGGTCACAAGAATTGGGTTTTCCCAACGGCCAAAGCGCCTAGGACAGGATATTAGCCATGAAAAAGATCATCCGTCAGATTCGTCTGGAAGCGAACCGCTGCCAAAGCTGCGGAATGCCCTTGCAATTTGATCCCCACGGCGGGGGAAGTGAAGCCGATGGAACGCCCAGTACCCGCTACTGCAGTTATTGTTATGCCCATGGCCAGTTCCGGGAACCCGCCCTCACCTTGGAAGCCATGCAGCAACGGGTGCGCCAACTCATGCGCGAACGCCATGCGCCCTGGTATGTTCGCGCCTATATGGCCCATCGTATTCCCACCCTGGCCCGTTGGCGTGGTTGCGCCCGGAACAAACCGCAGTCAGGCAATTAGGCTACGGCGGGCAGGCGCGGCAACGGGCGCCACTCCCCCTCTGGGGTATTGCCGGAAATGCGCTGCTGGCGCATATTATGCGTGCCCTGCTGAAAAGGGGTAAACCACCATCTTTGGAGAAACGCAATGCATAAGATCAAGACTGTTGTTGCCATGCTATTGGCCTCTTCCTTCCTCGTCGCCGGCGTAGCCAGCGCCGCCGACGTTGCCGCGCCTGCCGCTGCCCCGGCCAAGCACAAGGTCATCAAGAAGCACGCCGTCAAGAAGCACATGGTCAAAAAGCATTATGTGAAGCACGTCAAGCACATGAAGAAGGCCCCTGCCAAGAAGGCCGCCCCCGCCATGTAATTGGCAGCAATCGGACCCCGGGCGGAAACTCCGTCCGGGGTTTTTTTGGTGAAAGGGCTAGAGGGTTGCCCGTGGCCGCCGGCCGCGCCGTGGCTTGAAGGCTTCCATCAAGGCTTCCCCCCGTTGGGCCAGTTCCCTGAGCAGATCGCCATGCTCACCCACCCGGTCACGCACCTCGGCAATGGCGGCCAGAATCTGCGTCGCTTCCCATTCCGGCACCATCCGGGAGATACGCTCCATGAGCGCGCGTTTTTGCATTTCTCGCTCCCGACGAATGCGTGGGCTTTCCTGCAGGGAACGCTTCTGCTGCTCCAGTTTGGCCAACTGCTCGCGCAGCTTGGTTTCCGTCTGCCGCTGTTTCTCTTCTAGTTCCAGCAAACGCTCTTCTGCCGAACGACGGCGGCGTTTCTTCATGGTCTCTGCTTCCATAATCGCTCACTCCTCATGAACCAAAAGTTCATATCAACAATTTAAAATGATACCAGCCGCTAAAATTATGTCAGGTAGACTTTGCTTTTGCAAATACGAAAGCGTCGGAGAAGATATGTTCGGCATTCAAGCCAGCACCCTGCAATGCCCTGGATAAGTCCATGACCATGTCCGGATGGCCACAGATATAGACATCGAAAGCTCCCGGATCAGGAATGTCCGCCAGCACCTGGGGAATGACATAACCGCTACGCCCGGACCACGCCGCATCGGGCCGGGAAACGACCTGAGTCAAACGGAAATGGGGATGTTGCCGTTGCCATTCCATCAGGAGTTCCTGGTAATAAAAATCCTCCGCATGGCGTACCCCCCAATAAAAGTGGATAGGCCGGTCATCGCCCTGGGCAAACAGGGCCTCCAGCATCCCTTTGATGGGCGCAAAACCGGTACCGGTGGCCACCATCAACAAGGGCCGCCGGGAGTCCTGGCGGACAAAAAAAGTGCCCAGGGGCCCCTCAAAGCGCAGGATGTCTTTTTCTTTCATCTGCGCAAAGACGTGGGTGGTAAACTGCCCGCCCGCCACCCGCTTGATGTGCAATTCCAGAAACTCGTCATTGGCCGGGGAGTTGGCCAGGGAAAAACCCCGCCGGCCACCATCCTTCAGGAGAATATCGATATATTGGCCGGGCAGGAATTGCAGCCTTTCGCTGGCCGGAATCTTGAGAAAGAGGGCGCGCACATCAGGGGCCAGATCGACCATGCGCACCACCCTGGCGGGCAGGGTTTTGATTTGGATATCTTTGGCTGCACCAATCTCCCGCACCTCGATGATCACGTCCGATAACGGCATGGCCTGGCAAAAAAGGGCCATGCCGGCTTCCTTCTCGCCTGCGGAAAGGGCCTTTTCTTCCACATCTCCATAATCCACCCGCCCCTCCAGAATGCGGCCCTTACAGGCACCACAAGCGCCATTGCGGCAACTAAAGGGGATGTTAAAACCATGGCGCAGTGCGGCTTCGAGAATGGTTTCATCCGCGTCACAATCCATTTCATGGCCGCTGGGCTCAATACGCAAACGATAAGTCATGGGTCTATCCTTGTACCGTTTCAAAAAAAACAGATGGTGATCAGGCGAAAAACGGTAAGCGCTCTACTGTGGCAGGAGGGTGTTTTTCGCATTTACCGGGTGCTGTCGCTCAACCAGAGACTGCTCCACCTTGGCGTCCCGCCTTGGCAAAGTGGAAGTCCCAGCGATTGACAATGCGGCAGAAGAGTTCTGCCGTTTGCTGCGCGTCATAGAGTGCCGAATGGGCTTGCCGGTTGTCCCATTCCAGGCCCGCCGCCTGGGCCGCCTTGGCAAGGACCGTCTCGCCATAGGCAAGACCCGCCAGGCTCACCGTATCAAAGGTGCTGAAGAGGTGAAAGGGATTGTTCTTGATCTGCGTCCGTTGCTCCGCCGCCTTGACGAAGGCCAGATCAAAGGCGGCATTGTGCCCCACCAGAATGGCGCGGCGGCAGGCGGCCGCCTTGACGGCGGCACGGATGGGGCGGAACAGGCCGGCCAGGGCCTCGGCCTCCGGTACCGCCCCGCGCAGCGGGTGATGGGGATCGATACCGGTGAAAGCCAGCGCGGCGGGGTCCAGCACCGCTCCCACGAAGGGCTGGACATGAAAGTGGTGGGTGGCCTGCGGGCGCAGCATCCCGGCCTCCCCGCCGATGATCACCGCGGCAATCTCCAGCAGGGCATTGCGGCCGGCATCAAAGCCGGAAGTCTCCACATCCACCACTACCGGCAAGAACCCCCGGAATCGACCACTGATATAGCTGCTTGTTGCCAAAAGTCTTACTCCATCCGACGCGAAGAAAAGGTCAGCGCCGCCGGCGCTGCCAGAAGGACCGCCGTTGACGTGCTCAGGGCCACCGCCGCCGTGAGCATGATCATGACGATGAGCTGCATGGACACCGCCGCCAGCGGGGACATCCCCGCGAGGATCATCCCGGCGGTAATGCCGGGGATATGGATCATACCCACACTTTTCAGGCTGTCCACGGTGGGGATGAGGGCCGAGCGCACCACCACACCGTACAGTGGTCGCATGGCCTGCCGGCGATCGGCCCCCAGCGCCATCATGGCCAGCAGGACGTCCTCGCGATGGTCCACCTCCGCACGCAGACGGTTGAGGGCCAGGGAAACGGCGTTCATGGCATTGCCGATGATCATGCCGCCAATGGGTACCAGCGACTCACCCCGCCATTGTACCAGACCCGAGACCAGCATCCATGCCAGGGTGGCCGTCGTGGCTACGGCGATGCTCCCCACCCCGATCCAGTAGGCGTGGGGGATGCCCGCGCCCCGCCGGCGATTGAAGGTACCCGCCGCCAAGGTCATGGCGAGCAGGAAGAGCACGAGCAACCACGTCTGCTGCTGGCGAAAGAGCCAAGCGAGGAGCAGGCCCATGATCCCCAGTTGCACCGTGGCGCGCAGGGAAGACCAGAGCAGGTCACGGCCGATACCCAGCTTCTGCCAGGCGGAGATGGTCCAGGCGCTGCCCAGCAGGCCCAGCATCCCGACCACGGCCCAAGGGGAAAACTGGCGATAAAAGTCGGGGGCCAGGCTCATCGGGCCCCGGTCGTTTCCGGCAATACCCGCCAGCGCCCCGCCACAAAGCCTTCCAGAGGCCGATAGCGGCGTTTGTAGTCCATCTTGGCGCTTCCCGTCACCCAATACCCCAGATAAAGGTGGGGCAGGCCCAGGCTGCGCGTCCAGGCCATCTGCCAGAGGATGGCATAAACACCCAGCCCCCGCGCGGGCATTTCCGGGGCATAGAAGGTATATACCGCCGAAACCCCCGCCGGAACGATATCCACCAGGGCCACCGCCACCACCTCGGCAGCCAGGGAGAAGACCAGCAGCCTGGCATCCACCCCTCCCGTTTCCAGGATCATCTCCTGATAGAGCCGCAGACTCTCCTCATCCATGCCCCCGCCCGGGTGGCGCAGGCGCTGATAGCGGCCGAAGAGGGCGGCGTGGGCGGCATCCCAGCGGGGGGCACAGACCGCCGCCTGCAGATCCTGGTTGCGTTGCCAAACGCGGCGCTGGCCGCGATCCAGCAGAAAGCGCTCCACCGGAATACGCACCGAGACACAAGCATCGCAGTGGGGACAGGCGGGCCGGTAGGCCAGGCCGCCATTGCGCCGAAAGCCCTTTTGCAGCAGCGCATTGTAGGAAGCGCTACCGAGGACCTGCTGCGGATCGCTGAGAATCAGCAGTTCGTCCTGACCGGGCAGATAAGGGCATGACTGCGGGGCCGACAAGTAAAAGGCCATCGGTTAAAAAACTTGGCTAAGGGGCAGGGTCAGTTGCCAGCGATGTTCCGCGGGTGCCGCGCGAAGATCCCGGAGCCGGGCCAGAAACTCTTCCCGCGGCAGTTCTTCCGCCCCCATGCTTTCCAGATGGGGGGTAAGGAATTGGGTATCTATGAGCCCGTAACCCCAGTGTTGCAGGTGCCCGGCCAGGAGCACCAGGGCCAGCTTGGAGGCACCCGGCACTCGGCTGAACATGGACTCGCCAAAAAACAGGCCGCCCATAGCCACGCCATAGAGGCCCCCTGCCAGCATGGCTCCGGACCAGACCTCCAGGGAATGGGCATGACCGGCATGAAAGAGCCCCAGGTAGGCCCTACGCATGTCGGCAGTGATCCAGGTACCGCCCTGCCCGGCGCGGGGCGCCGCACAGGCATCCAGCACCGCCGGGAAGGCTTCATCCACGCTGAAACGCCAGACTGCGGAGCGCCCGGCCTTGCGCAAGCTGCGGCTGACATGGATACGCCCGGGAAAAAGAACCCCCCGCGGGTCCGGCGACCACCAGAGGATTGGATCCCCCTCGCCGAACCAGGGGAAGATCCCCTGGCTATAGGCCTGGAGCAGACGTTCCTGGCGCAGGTCACCGCCAACGGCTACCAGATTGCCAGCCGCCCTGGCGGGATCGGCAAAGGGGAACACGGGGCCGGTGCGCCGCAGCAAGATCGGGCGAGCGTCATCGGGGCGCATGACGCCGCCAGAGCCCTTCCATCGCCGGGCGCCTCCGCCTATCTTCGATCATCGGCATGCATCATGTGCTACGCCCTGCCTGAAAGTCGCGCAGGGCCTGGACCCGTGCCTCCAGACTGGGGTGCGTGGCGAAAAGCCCTTGCCAGCCACCCGAGATATAGGCCGTGGCCATGGGCTCCCGCAGGGCATCATGATGCACCTGCATGGCCTCCGCCCGCTGATGAATCCTTTGCAGGGCGGAGATCATCGGCATCACCCCCACCTGCTCGGCGGCAAAGCGGTCCGCGGCAAATTCGCGGTGCCGGGAAAACCAGGTGATGGGGATCAGGGCCAGGAAGGACAAACCGATCTGCAGGACGATGGAAACCATGAATGCGACCATGGGCTTGTCGTCGAACTGACGCGCCGCCAGCATCGCCAGCCAGAAGACAAAGGTGTTCATCAAGCCCTGCAATAGCGTCGTGCTCAACATGTCGCCATTGTACACATGCCCCATTTCATGGGCCAGGACCGCCCGCACCTCGTTATCGTCCAGCAGATTCACCAGCCCGCTGCTCACCGCCACCATGCTGTGATTGCGCCCCGGGCCGGTCGCAAAGGCATTGGGCTCGTCATTCCAGTACACCCAGACTTCGGGCATGGCAATGCCCAGACGCTGCGCCAACTGCGCCACGCTCTGGTAGACCAGTCGCTCCTTGGCCGTCTGCGGTACCTCGATCCGCTGCATCTGCATACCCGTACGCGCCAGATGCTTGGACATCAGCAGCGAAACGAAGGCGCCGCCGAAACCGATCACCAGCGCCCAGAGGAGATCCATGCTGCTCACCGAAGCGCGCAAATCAATGCCAAAGGCGGGCAACACCCACTGCACCAAAACCGTAAACGTGATGGATAAGGTGACGAATATCAGGAGATTCGCCACTACCAACAACACGATACCTTTCATGGACTTCATACGCTCACACTCCATCTATCTGTTTTATAGGCTAAGTAATATAGATAAGCTCTACGGTCGTCAAGGGCTGGGGGGAATCTTCAGATAACGGCTGAGGGTTCGGGGGTGGGGATCGGCCCGATGGGGAAGCACCCCCAGGCAAGGGCCCGGCAGGCCTTCCTGCAATCCCTCCAGGGTGCCCGCCGCGACCGGCTGTGGCGACACGCAGTTGCCTACCCAACCGCCCCAGGGCAGCCCGCGCCGGAGAATGGCCTCGGCGCTCAGGAGGGCGTGATTGATGGCGCCGAGGCGCAGATCCACCACCAGCAGGACGGGCAAGCGCAAGGCGAGCGCCAGATCCGCAAAGCTCTGCCCATTCCCCAAAGGCACCAGAAAGCCGCCCGCCCCCTCGACAATCACCCGCTCCACTCCCGCTGCCTGTTCCTCCAGGAAACGCAGGATGGCATCCAGGTCGATTTGCAAGCCTGCCTGCTGCGCCGCCCAGTGCGGGGCAACGGCGGCGGGAAAGGCATAGAGATTGCTCTCCTCCCGGCGGCGCGGGGGAACGCTGGCCTGACGGAGAATTTCCACGTCTTCCCAGACTCCATCCACAGCTCCGGATACCACCGGTTTGAGCCCCGCCACCCGTTCCCCCCGAGCGGCATACCCATGGATCAGCGCCGCACTCACCAGGGTTTTCCCCACCCCCGTATCCGTGCCGGTCACAAAAAAACCCTTCATTCCCCAGGCTTCGGCAATCGGTAGAGGGGTTTTGCCGCGACTTCGGCCCGAGCCGTCGTTGTTCTTGGCGAAAACCCGCGCCCGGCAGGCGAACTGTTTGAGCCCGCAGGGCGAGTTTCCGCCTGCCACCGGGATGAGCCATAGAACAACAGGCGCGGGCCGCCGGAGCAAAAAACCCCTCTGCCGACTGCCGGACCCAGGCTCATGCCGGCGCCCGTGGCGGCGTTTTGCCGCAGCCTTCGGTCCATGGTGCCGTCCGCCTCACCGCCGCCCCAATCGCCCCAGGGGCACGGCCACGGAGCCATCGGCCAGGCGTTCCTGACGCGGCCCGGCGCCCCAGGCATGACCGTAAACCACTTCATAGGTGACTGGCAGCCGCTCCTCCACCCGGAAGTCTGCATAGGCCCCACGCAAACGCTCCAGGCGGCGCGGCGTCAGCAGGCCGCGGGCGCGCGCCTGCAGGGCATTGGTTGCCCCCACCGCACGCAGATCGCGGAGCAGGGCCTCCAAGGTGGGATAGGTGAGCTGATAATGTTCCACATCCATGACCGGCATCTCGAAACCCTGGCGCACCAGGGCATCCCCTATGTCGTGCATATCCAGAAAAGGGCTGACATGGGCCCCTTGATCCACTGCGGCAAAGGCCCGGCGCAATTCGCGCAGGGTGTCCGGGCCCAAAGTGGAGAACATGAGCAGACCGCCCGGGCGCAGGACACGGGCGAACTCGCGCAGGACCTGATCCAGGTCGTTGCACCACTGCACCGTCATGTTGGCATAGATGAGGTCCATGGAGGCGCTTTGCAAGGGCAGGCATTCGGCATCTGCCTGGCAATAGTGCTGACGCTGCCGCCAGCCCTTGCGCCGCCGCGCCTCGCGCAACATGCCGCCAGCCAGATCCAGGGCCAGGACCCGGGCGCGGGGATAGCGGGCATTGAGCCGGCGTGCGCCCAGACCCGTGCCGCTGCCGACGTCGAGGATCCAATGCGGCGCCAGTTTGACCAGATCCAAACGCTCGATGAGCTGCGCGCCCACCCGGTCTTGCAAAACCGCCGCCGCCTCGTAGCCGGCGGCGGCCCGGCTGAAGGCGCGGCGCACAGCGCGCTTGTCAAAGGGTGGTGCCGCGCCCGTCCTCACGTCAGCCATTGCAGCAGGATCCTGGCGCACTCGGCAGGGGCGGAAAGGAAGGGGGCATGACCAACGGTCGCAAAGCTTGCATAACGGCTGCCGGGCAGGGCGCCATGGAGCCATTGCGCCGCCGCCGCCGGTACGATGCGGTCCCGTTCGCCGTGCAGAATCAGCGTCGGCAGGCTAGGCGGCGGCAGCTCCTGACGCAGGTCCTCATCGCGCAGGAGCACCAGCCCATCGACCAGGCAGCGCGGATCCGGCAAGGGCCAGCCGCGCATGGCATTGAACTGCTGCCGCGCCTGGGGATCATTCATCACCTGCAGGGCCAGAAAACGCTGGCGCGTCCCCTCCGGGTCCACGCGCAAGGCGTCGGCAAAGCCCGCCAAGGTGGCGGCATCGACCCCCCAGGCCCAATCGGGGCGCTGGAGAAAAGACGGCGACGTGGCCATAAGGATAAGACCCGAGAGCAGGTCCGGCCGCCGCGCCGCCAGCCCCAAGGCGAGCAGGCCGCCCAGGGACCAGCCCAAGAGCAAGGGGGATTCACCTTCCTCGGCCAGCAAGGCCGCCAGGGCCGTCACGCTGCCCTCCCAGCCAAGGCCGGCAGCGCAGGGGGTAGCGCCATGGCCGGGTAGGTCATAACGGACGCAGCGAAAGTGGGGCGTCAGATAGGCTAACCAGGGGTCAAAGACGCGCCCTTCCATGCCCCAGCCATGGAGCAGGACCAGGGTCCGCCCCTGCCCCCCCACCTGTCGAGCCCAGTTCATCGGCATTGCTCCAGCGCCAAGCGCAACCGGTCCACGTCCTCCGGCGCATGGGCCGCGCTCAGGGTGATGCGCAGGCGCGCCGTGCCCACGGGTACCGTCGGCGGGCGCACGGCGGGCACATACAGGCCCTGTTCCCGCAAGGCCCGGCTCAGGGCCAGACTGTGCCCGGCTTCCCCCACCAGGAGTGGCTGAATGGGCGTGTCGCTCGGCATCCATGACCCTGGCGTAATCGCCCCGTGCAAGTGTCTGACATGAGAGCGCAACCGTTCCCGCCGCCACTCCTCCCCCTCCACCAGCCCCAGGGCCGCCAGCGCCGCCGCCGCCAGCATTGGCGGAAAGGCGGTGTGGTAAACAAAGCTGCGCGCCCGATGACGCAAGAGGTCGATGAGGGGCTGGCTGCCCGCCACGAAGGCACCATAGACGCCAAAGGCCTTGCCCAGCGTGCCCATGCGCACACCGACCCGTGCCGGATCCAGTTGCCAGTGCGCCACGCTGCCCCGTCCACCCGCGCCGATGACACCGAAGGCATGGGCTTCATCCAGGATGATCGTGGCATCGTAGCGGTCGGCAAGGCAGGCGAGATCCGCCAGGGGGGCGATGTCGCCATCCATGCTGAATACCCCATCGCTGACGATCCAGCGCCGCCCCCCCGAATGACGCTGGAGGAGGGTTTCCAAGTGGTCGAGCTCGCCATGGCGATAGCGCCGCAGGTGCGCCCCCGCCAGACGCGCGCCATCCACCAGGGAGGCATGGTTGAGACGATCGGCAAAAACCCCGTCGCCGCGTCCCACCAGCGCCGCAAAAATGCCCAGATTGGCCAGGTAACCGCTGCCGAAAAGCAGCACCGCCTCCACCCCCAGCCACTGCGCCAGGGCCTCCGTCAGGGCCGCGTGCATGGGCCGCTCCCCGCCCAACAGGGGCGCCGCCCCCGCGCCCACGCCGCTCAGCGCCATTTCCTCCTGGGCCGCCGCCCGCAGCGCCGGATGCCCCGCGAGGCCGAGATAATCGTTACTGGCAAAAGATAGGAGTGCATGGCCCTGCGCATCGCGTAAACGGATACCATCGTCACCCTCGGGCTGCAATGGCTGCAGCTCCCGCCACAGCCCGGCCGCCCGCAAGGTGGCCAAGGCTTCTTTCCAGCGCGCTTCCTGATGAGGATTCATGCCCCCTTATAGGAATGGGGCGGCCACTTGTCAACGGCGGGCGGGGCAAGGACAATCAAGATCTCCGCTCACGGATAACGATCTGCCCATGCTGGACACCCTCCCCCGCCTCCTGAGCACCCCCTTCCTCAGCCTGCGCGACTGGATCTTCCCCGAGCGTTGCCGCCTCTGCGCCGCACCGGGTGCCGCCCTCTGTGCCGATTGCTGCGTCGAACTGCCCCGGCTGACCGCCACCCGCTGCCCCATCTGTGCGCGCCCCCAAGCCGGCAACAGTCCCTGCGGCGCCTGCCAGGGGCGAGCCCCCGGCTTTGCCGCCGTGTACACCCCCTTTGCCTATGCCGCCCCCTTGGATGGCGCCATCCAGGCATGGAAGTTCGGCGGCCGGCTCGACTGGACCCTGCCCTTGGCCGATGTCTGGCTGAATGCCTGGGAAGAGCTTCCACCCTTCCCCCATGCCCTCGTGCCCGTCCCTCTCCATCGCAGCCGACTGCGCGAACGGGGCTTTAACCAGGCCGCCCTCCTGGCGCGGCGCTGGGGGCGGGCCTGGGGCATCCCGGTCCGCCTCGCCGCGCGCCGCCAGCGGGATACGGTCCATCAGGTGGGGCTCAAGGCCGAACAGAGGCGGCACAATCTCCGCGATGCCTTCCGCATCCACGGCTCTTTGCCGGAGCATGTGGCCATCGTCGATGACGTCTTCACCACCGGCACCACCGCCGGCGTGCTTGCCGAGACCTTACGCGCGGCAGGCTGTCGGCAAGTCGATGTCTGGGTCCTGGCCCGCGCCTTATGAACCTGCTGCCAACTGCCGGATCCAACGGGATGAGACCACCTCGCCCCCTGCAGATCATCCTCTACGAGCCGGAGATCCCCCCCAACACCGGCAACATCATCCGCCTCTGCGCCAACAGCGGCGCCACCCTTCACCTCGTCGAGCCCTTGGGCTTCGCCTGGGAGGACCGCCGCCTCAAGCGCGCCGGGCTCGATTACCACGAGTTCGCCCGCGTCCAGCGCCACCCCCACTGGCCGGCCTGCCGGGCCGCCCTTGGCGATGCCCGCCTCTTCGCCTTCAGCACCAAAGGCCGGCGCCATTACCATCAGGTACAATATCAGGCCGGGGACGCCCTTCTCTTCGGCCCCGAGACCCGCGGCCTGCCCGGCGAAGTTCTCGCCTCCCTCCCGCCCGAACAGATCCTGCGCTTACCCATGCAAGCCGGCCAGCGTAGTCTCAATCTTTCCAATGCCTGCTCCATAGCCCTTTTCGAGGCGTGGCGCCAGCTCGGCTTTCCCGGCGCTGCCCTGTAGAAGCGGCCGGTCCCGGCCGCCCTCATCCCGCTGGCCCAATTATCTGGATTTTACCGCTTTTTTGCGGCAGACTTTAGGGCTTGCATGGTCCTCAGCGGAATCTATGTCTGGCGAAACCCACATTCTCGTGCTCCACGGACCCAACCTCAACCTGTTGGGCACTCGCGAGCCTGGCCACTATGGCCGGCACACCCTCGCCGCCATTGATGCCGGCCTGCAGGCCCAGGCCGCGGCCTGGGGCTGGCAGGTAGAGAGTGTGCAGAGCAATGCCGAGCATGTCCTCATCGACGCCATCCATCGCGCCCCCGGCACCGGTTGCCAGTACATCATCATCAATCCAGCGGCCTTCACCCATACCAGCGTGGCCCTGCGCGACGCCCTGGCGGCCGTCCAGATCCCATTCATCGAGGTGCACCTGTCCAACATCCACGCCCGCGAACCCTTCCGCCACCACTCCTATTTTTCGGATCTGGCGATGGGGGTGATTTCCGGCCTGGGTGCCGACGGCTACCTCCTCGCCCTGCAGGCCATCCATCGGCGCCTTGAGAGCGCCTGAATATTCCAAAAGAAGAGGAGAAGCATGGACATTCAATTTATCCGCCGTCTCGCCGAGTTGCTGCAAAGGACCGACCTCGACGAAATCGAGGTGGTGGAAGGCGAAAGCAAGGTACGCATCACCCGTCATCAACCGGTGGCGCAGCCATTCCAGCCCGCCGCCAGCGTGCCGGCGGCGGTGCCTACGGTGGCCGTCGCCACTCCGCCCAGCGCTTCCGTATCGGCACCTGCCCCGGAACTCCCCGAAGGGTACATGATCAAATCCCCCATGGTCGGCACCTTTTACCGCGCCTCCTCCCCCGATGCCGCCCCCTTCGTGGAGGAGGGCAGCATCGTCAAGGCCGGGCAGACCCTGTGCATCATCGAAGCCATGAAGCTGCTCAATGAAATCGAGGCCGATGTGGGGGGCAAGGTGATCAAGATCCTCGCCGCCAATGGCCAGCCCGTCGAATATGGCGAACCCCTGTTCATCATCGCCCCCGAGCGCTGAGATGTTTGAAAAGATCCTCATCGCCAACCGCGGAGAAATCGCTCTGCGCGTGCAGCGGGCCTGCCGCGAACTGGGCATCCGCACCGTCGCCGTCCATTCCGAACCCGACCGCGACCTCATTCACGTCAAATTCGCCGACGAATCCGTCTGCATCGGCCCGGCCCCGAGCGACAAGAGTTACCTCAACATCCCCGCCGTCATCGCCGCCGCCGAGGTCACCGACGCCCAGGCCATTCACCCCGGCTACGGTTTCCTCTCGGAAAATGCCGATTTTGCCGAGCGGGTGGAGAAAAGCGGCTTTGCCTTCATCGGCCCGCGCCCCGAGACCATTCGCCTCATGGGCGACAAGATCGCCGCCAAGATCACCATGAAAAAGGCGGGCGTTCCCTGCGTGCCGGGCTCCGACGGGCCCTTGCCCGACGACTCGGAGGCCATGAAGGCCCTGGCCAGGGAGATCGGCTACCCCGTCATCCTCAAGGCCTCCGGTGGCGGCGGCGGGCGCGGCATGCGCGTGGTGCATACGGAGGCCCACCTCATCAATGCCGCCAGCCTCACCCGCGCCGAGGCCGGCAAGGCCTTCGGCAACCCCACCCTGTACATGGAAAAATTCCTCGAAACGCCGCGGCATATCGAATTCCAGGTGCTCTGCGACGCCCACGGCCACTGTATCCACCTGGGCGAGCGCGACTGCTCCGTGCAACGCCGCCACCAGAAGGTCATCGAGGAGGCCCCGGCACCGGGCATCAGCGCCGCGCAGCGGGCCGAGATCGGGGCCGTCGTGGTCAAGGCCTGTGCAGCCATGGGCTACCGCGGCGCCGGCACCATCGAGTTTCTCTACGATCCCGACAGCCGGACCTTTTATTTCATCGAAATGAACACCCGCGTCCAGGTGGAGCATCCCGTCACCGAGCTCATCACCGGCGTGGACATCGTCAAGGAACAGATCCGCATTGCCGCCGGACTTCCCCTGGCCTACCGCCAGGAGGACATCATCCTGCGCGGACACGCCATAGAATGCCGCATCAACGCCGAAGACCCCGAGCGCTTCGTGCCCTCGCCCGGACAGATCACCACCTGGCACCCGCCGGGCGGCCCCGGCATCCGCGTCGACAGCCACATCTATGCGGGCTACCGCGTGCCTCCGTATTACGACTCCATGATCGGCAAGCTCATTGCCTATGGCGCGGATCGCAACGAGGCCATCGCCCGCCTGCGCAGCGCCCTGCGCGAAACCAGCATCGAAGGCATTCAGACCAATCTCGCCCTGCACCGGCGCATCCTCGAAGAGGCCCAGTTTGCCGCCGGCGGCGTGCACATCCACTATCTGGAGGCCCTGCTCGCACCATGAATCCCGCCTGGTGGCAGATCGAGATGACCGTACCCGCTGCCATGGGGGAGGCAGTGGAAGCACGCCTGCAGGCCGCCGGGGCGGAATCCGTGAGCTTTCTGGAAATGGGCGACGACCCCGTTTTTACCGCGGGCCAACTCTGGGAGAGCAGTCGCTGCCAAGCCCTCTTTGCCCAAGCCCCCGGCAGGGAAGCCGCGCTCCACGCGCTGATTGCGAACGAACGCTGGCAGCCCTACCAGCCCACCGTGCAGCCGGTGGCGGAACAGGACTGGGTAGCCAGCACCCAGGCAGCCTTCCCGGCGCGCGCCTTTGGCCGGCTTTGGGTGGCGCCGGGTTGGGCCGCCACGCCCCCCGGCACCACCGTCCTCCACCTCGACCCCGGCCAGGCCTTCGGCACCGGCGCTCACCCCACCACGGCGCTGTGCCTGCGTTTTCTCGACACCCATATCCATGGCGGCGAACTGCTCACCGACTATGGCTGCGGCTCGGGCATCCTCGCCATTGCCGCCCTGCTGCTGGGCGCGGAACAGGCCCTCGGGGTGGATACGGATCCCATCGCCTTGGGCGTAGCGGCGGAGAATGCCCAGCGTAACGGCGTCGCCGGACGCCTGCAACTGGCCCTGCCCCATGCCGCCCCCACCCCCCCGGCGGATCTCCTGGTAGCCAATATCCTCGCCGAGCCCTTGATATCCCTGGCGCCGCTCCTCGCCCAACAGGTCCGGCCCCAGGGCCGCATCGCCCTCTCCGGCCTGCTCCACCATCAGGAGGAGGCCGTCCGTCACGCTTACGCCCCTTATTTCGCCCTGGAAGCCGCAGAGCGCGAAGAAGATTGGTCGCTCCTGAGCGGCCGCCGCACCTCCGGAGTTTGACCATGGAAATCACCTGCCCCCGCTGCGACTCCACCTTTAGCGTCGATGCCGCCGAACTCCGCGCCCATGACTGCCAGGCACAATGCAGCGTTTGTGACCAGATCTTTACGGTCGACGACGCCCTCTGCGGGACAACGCCAAGCCCGGCCGGCGCCAGCCGTCGCTGGGCCAAGCGCTTCCTGTTGTTCATCATATTCCTGTTGATTCTGGCCCTCATCGGGCAAGCCGTCTGGTGGACCCAGGCATACAGCTATCTGGCGGCCAACGCCGATCTGCGGCGAGCCATGGTCGGCGCCGCCCAGCGTCTGGGCGTGGATATCCCCTGGCCCGGCCCCAACAAGCAAATTCTCATCGTCAACAGTCAGGTCATCCCCGGCAACGGCAATCTGGCGCGGATCACCGGCACTATCCGCAATACGGCCGACTTCGTGCAAGCCTATCCGGTCATCGCCGTGACCCTCAACAATGTCCATGGCGCCCCCATCGCCCACCTGCGTTTCACGCCCCAGCAATACCTCGCTCCACCCTATCGCACCGCAGACGGCTTCATACCCCATACCCCCGTGCCTTTCGTGCTGAGCAGTCCGCAACTCATCACCGCCCCGGGGTATCAGGTCACCCTCATCAGTCAGCGCTAAAGACCATGGACCCGAAATTGGATGCGGAACCCATGCCCCTCAGCGATTGCGTCGAACTGGTGGTGCAGCAGTACCTGACCGATCTCCAGGGAGAAACCCCGAGCAACATGCACCGCCTGGTGATGGAGGCCGTGGAGCGCGCCCTCCTGGACACGGTGTTGCAGCGCTGCGCGGGACAGCGGGGCATTGCGGCGCAATGGCTGGGCATCAATCGCAATACCCTGCGCAAGAAACTGCAAAGTTACGGGCTGGAAACCTGAATCAGGCCGGTCTGCGCTTGGCCGGCCGCGCCCTCCCCTTCGGCCAGATAGCGCTGGTAAAATCCCAGGACGCGGGGGACATAATTCTGGGTTTCCGCATAGGGTGGGATGTGGTAGCCCGACTGTACCACCGCCTGCGAGCCGGCGTTGTAAGCCGCGATGGCCAGCCGCAGATCACCACCAAAGGTGCGCAGGAGATGCGCCAGATAGGCCGTGCCCCCGTCGATATTTTCCTGGGCGCTAAAGGCATTGCCCACCCCGAAGCGATCCGCCGTTCCCGGCATGAGTTGCATCAGGCCCATGGCGCCCTTGGGGGAGACGGCGCCGGCGTTGTAACCCGATTCGGCGCTGATGACGGCGTTGATCAGGGCCTGACTCACGCCAAAGCGCACCGCCGCCTTCTCGATCAAGGGTTGATAACGCTCCCGTGCCTGGCGATTGAAGCTGGCCCGGGCTGCTGCCACGGCCATCCGCGGGGTGCGCATCACCATCCGGTACTGGGGATTCCCCTGCGGCATGTTCGTCATGTGGATCACGCCGTTGCTATCCGTATAGGCATAAATATCGGCCCGGGCCGCAGGAGCCGCCAGTGCCGTCAGGATCAGGCCCAGGGCCAGGGCCCTCATTTCACCACGCGCAACTGCGGGCGTGCGGCCCGGGGGGCTTCGCCATCGGCCGTCGAGGATGGGCCCGGCGTGGGGGGTGGCGGCGGCTCGGAGGGCAAGACCGGCTCGCCAAAGCCCATACCCTCCTGAGTTTCCGCCGCATAGATCGCCACCACCGCGCCCATGGGCACCTCCACTGGCCGGGCCACGCCGCCAAAGCGGGCACTGAAAGAAATCCAGCCATCGGCCATCACCAGACCATGGCTCGCCCGCGGTGAAATATCCAGAATCATCCGTCCGTCCCGATCATAACCGGGCGGCACCGCAACCCCCGGATAATCCACCACCACCAAGACATAAGGCGTATATCCCTGTTCCAGACACCAGGTATAAATGGCATTCAACAAATAGGGCTTTGCACTTTCCGGCAACAATCCTGATTCCTCCATCGACTTCACAGGGGCTTAGATCTCCCTGCAAAAGCGGTATATAGACGCTTTTTAGCCAAGCTCAAGGCAATATCCACGCTGCGCCAAAAGTGCATGAGCGCAAAATCGCCAGGACCGTAGCAAAAAGCAACAAAACCCCCGCCTCCTTCCCAACGCTCATAAAATGGCTTTCCAGACCTCCTGGTTGATCCATCTCCGGTTTTCTTCAAAAGAAAGCGGACAAGCAATGAGGCCGCTCATGAGCCGCCTTTTTTGCCCTTTCAGCCCCGAGGAACAGGCCGGAGCAAAACGATCTAGTCCCGGTGGTAGGCCACCACCCGCTCCACCTCGTTCCGGGCACCCAGGATCACCGGCACGCGTTGATGCAGGGAAGTGGGCTCGATGTCGAGGATGCGCTGGGTGCCGGTACTGGCGGCGCCGCCAGCCTGTTCGATGAGATAGGACATGGGGTTGGCCTCATAGAGCAGGCGCAGCTTACCCGGTTTTTGGGGATCCCGAAGATCGAAGGGGTAGAGGAAAATACCCCCGCGACAGAGGATGCGATGCACGTCGGCCACCATGGAGCCCACCCAGCGCATGTTGAAATCGCGCTGGCGCGGGCCGTCCTTGCCCGCGTTGAGCTCGTTGATATACCGCTGTACCGGCTCCTGCCAGTGCCGCTGATTGCTCATGTTGATGGCGTATTCACTGGTATCCTCGGGGATGCGCATCTGGGTGTGGGTGAGGATATACTCCCCGATGGAGGGCTCCAGGGTGAAGCCGTTGACGCCGTAACCGGTGCTGTATATAAGCATGTTGCAGGAGCCGTAGAGGGCGTAACCGGCGCAGACCTGTTCCACGCCAGGCTGGAGAAAGTCGGCGGGCTCGGCATCCCGACCCGCAATGGGTGCCTTGAGAATGCTGAAGATGGTACCCACGCTGATGCCCACATCGATATTGCTGGAGCCATCGAGGGGATCGAAAAGCAGCAGATATTTGCCCCGCGGAATGCTGTGGGGAATGGGATAGGGGTTGTCCATCTCTTCGGAGACCATGCCCGCCAAGTGCCCCGTCCAGTCCATGGACTTGAGAATGGCTTCGTTGGAGATGAGATCCAGCTTCTTCTGGGTTTCGCCCTGCACGTTATCGGTACCCGCGCTACCCAGCACCCCCGCCAGACCGCCGCGATAGACCTGGGCGCCGATAAATTTGCAGGCGGTGGTCAGATCGTTGAGCAGTCCGGCAAAATCACCCGTGGAACCGGGGTAGAGGCGCGTTTCTTCGATGATGAACTGGCTAAGGGTGGTTCCGATATGCATGACACGGTCCTTTGATGATGATGCCTGGCGCCGCCCTAGAGCGCGCTCAGACCCAGGTGAAATTCCACAGGGGATTCTAGCAAGCGCGTCGTTCCCTGGTCCAACCATTGCAGAAAGTGGATATGGAAGCGGTGGGCACCGCCGCTGAATTTGGGAAAATAGCCAAGCCCCTCACCCAGGCGGATGCAAACCAGGGCCGGTGGTTGGCGCGGATTGAGGGGAGCGCCGTAACGTCCATCCGCAGCCTCCACCAGCGACCAGCTACAGGACTCGCGAAGCAGGTCCAGCACGAGGCTCACGGCCTTTTCCAGACCCTCCAGACTCTCCATCCAGGATGCCAGCAAGGCGGCGATCTCCGGGGGTGCCCGCTGGCACCAGAAGGCGAGGATGGGCAGATCGCAGTTCGCCAGTCCACCCGGGACACCCAGGCGCCCCCGGGCCAGGTGGATGAGTTCCTGATGGCGCAGGGCCTCGCCAAAGGGCGCGCGCCTTTCGCGCAAGGCCTGCAAGCGCTGGTCAACGCGGAACTGCAGGCTGCGCAATTGCTCGGCATCCACCTCTGGGCTTTGCGCCCAGAGGGCAAAGGTGTGAGCGAGCCGCTCCAGTTCCAGGATCAGATCGAGGCGCAGCTCGGGACGGTTGCAAAAGTCGAGAACTTCGTTGCACGCCCGGAGGGCCGCGCGCAGGCTGGCGGGCGCATCGCTACCGAGAGGGGAGCGGAGTTGGGCAAATACCCCCTCCAAGCGCAGAAAAAGCCGTGTGCGTTCATTGAGAGGATATTCGTAAAGGGACATGGGCAGAGCCTCGTTATTTTTTTAGGGTGCCATAAGGCAAGGTGCGGCGCAAATCTAGGGATTCGGGCCGGAATCCAGGAGGAGCGTCGCAAGGAATTCCCGCAGTTGGCGATGGGCCGCGGCGGGCGGGCCGCTGTTGTCGATGACGACATCGGCGGCGGCGAGGCGGGTGGCGCGGTCGCACTGGGCGGCGAGGACGGCGCGGATCTGCCCATCGCTCCAGTCCGAGCGCGCCTTGACCCGCGCAATCTGCTGCTCGGGCGGGCAGTCCACCACCACGACCTGATCCACCAGGGCCCCATAGCCCCCTTCCACCAGCAGGGGCACGACCCAGACGATGAGGGCATCGGGATGGGCGGCGGCAATGGCCGCACTCCGGGCGATCATGGCAGCGCGGATGGGGGGATGGAGCAGGGCTTCCAGCCAGGCCCGGGCCTCGGCATCGGCGAACACGCGCTGGCGCAGGGCGGCCCGATCCAGGATGCCCTGGGGGTTCAGCATCTGCGGGCCGAAATGGGCTGCAATGGCGGCCAGGGCGGGGGTGCCGGGGCCAATGATTTCCCGGGCGAGCAAATCGGCGTCGATGATGTGGGCCCCCGCTTCCGCCATCCATGCCGCAATGGTGCTCTTGCCGCAAGCCAATCCGCCCGTAAGGCCGATGCGCCAGGCCATCTAGCCGCCCCCCAGCCAATGCAGGTAGCCGGCAATGATCTGCTGCGGCCAGAGCAGCATCAGCCAGCCCCCCAGGGCGAGGTAGGGACCGAAGGGCATGGCATAGTCGCGCCCTTTGCCCGCCAGCACATAGGCCATGGCCACCACACCGCCGCTGAGGGCGGCGATGAAGAGGGTAAGGAAGACCGCCTGCCAGCCGAGCCAGGCGCCAATCATGGCCAGCAGCTTGAGATCGCCGCCACCCATGCCGTGGCGCCCGCTCCAGCGGTGGTAACCCGCTGCCAGCAACCACAGGCTGCCATAGCCCAGCACCACCCCCGCAACGGCCTCCTGGGGAGTGACCAGGGCAAGCCCCGGATGGACCAGGGCGGTTCCGTTGACCAGGAGGCCCGACAGGATACCGGGCTTGGTGATGCGGTCCGGCAGCAATTGCGTTTCCAGATCGATGACGGTGAGGGCCAGCAGGGCCCAAGTCAGGAGCAGGGCGGGAATGAGCCGCAACTCCCAGCCCAGTTCCCAAGCCACCAGCACCGTCAGGGTGGCCGTCAAGAGTTCGAGAGCCGGGTAGCGGAAGGAGATGCGTACCCCGCAGGCATGGCAACGCCCGCGCAAGATCAGCCAACTCAGGACCGGAATGTTCTCCCAGGGCCGCAGACGATGGCCGCATTGCGGGCAGCGGGAGGGGGGATGGACGATGGACTCACCCCGCGGCAGGCGGTACACCACCACATTCAGGAAGCTGCCCAGCAGCAAACCCAGAATGCCGAGCATGGTCAGGAACAGCGGAACGGGAATGGGCATCACGGCCTCTCCTCCAGGTGCAGTTTCTGCAGGCGGGCGTGCAGGGACTGCAGACTGATGCCCAAGGCGTGCGCCGCAGCGACGGTATCCATCTTTACCCGCTCCAGCGTCTCCCGGAGCAGGCGCGCCTCGGCGGCATCGAGGTCCATGGCGGCGTCCTCCCCTTCGGCGCTGGCGGGAAGCGCGCTCGCCGTTCCGCTGGGTTGCAAATCGGCAGCGCCGATACTCGGCCCATCGTGCAAGGCCAGGGCACGCTCCAGGAGATTTTCCAACTCACGGACATTGCCGGGGAAGGGATAACGTTGCAGCCAGGCAAGGGCATCTGCGCGTAGAGTAACGGCGGGGCGGCCTTGGGCCCTGGCCATGCGCGCCAGCAGGGCGGCGCCCAACTCCGGCAGGTCTTCCACCCGCTCGCGCAGGGGCGGTATCTGCAGGGGCACGACATTGATGCGGTAGTAGAGATCTTCCCGAAATTGCCCTGCCGCCACCATCTGGCCAATGTCGCGATGGGTGGCGGAGATCAGGCGGATATCCAGGGCCAACTCACGGGCTGCGCCCAGGGGACGGATGGCCCGCTCCTGAATGGCCCGCAACAGCTTGACCTGCATGGGCATGGGCAACTCGCCCACCTCGTCGAGAAAGAGCGTACCGCCATTGGCGGCGGCAAAGAGCCCTTCCCGCCGCTGCACCGCTCCGGAAAATGCCCCTTTTTCCGCACCGAAGAATTCACTCTCCACCAGGCCCTCGGGAATGGCGCCGCAGTTGACGGCAATGAAGGGCTGGTCGCTGCGCGGGCCCGCCTCATGGATGGCACGCGCCACCAGTTCCTTGCCCGTACCCGATTCCCCCGCGATGTGTACCGGCGCATTGCTGCGCCCCAGCAGCAGGATCTTTTCGCGCAGGCGTTGCATGATCGGCGAGCTACCCACCAAGCGCGTAGCCGCACTGGCCGGCGTAACGGCAAGACCGGCCAAGGCGACGGCCTGTTCCGCCATGCGCCGCAGACGGGCAAGATCAATGGGCTTGGCCATGTAGTCAAAGGCCCCTGCCTGCATGGCCTCGACGGCGCCCTCGGCACTGGAATAGGCGGTGATGACGGCTACCGGGGACTGGGGATGGCGATCATGGAGCAACCGCACCAGTTCCATACCCGAGCCATCGGGCAGGCGCAGATCCGTCAGGCAAAATAGGGGCACGGCCTGAGCAATGGCGGCACGGGCCTCGCGCAAGGAAGCCGCCGTCATCACGGCGAGATCCATTTCCTCCAAGGTGATGGCCAGCAATTCGAGGATGGCCGGTTCATCGTCTACAATCAGGGCGGGCATTTTCGGGACATGGCTCATGCGTCACTACCCCCCGACCGCCGCATCCTGGGGAAGGATCAGCCGGAACACGGCCCCCCCGCCAGAGTGATTCATGGTCTCGATCCGCCCGCCGTTGAGGCGCAGGAGTTCGCGTACCATGGACAGACCCAGACCGGTGCCGCGCGAATCGGTGGTGAAGAAAGGCTCAAAAATCCGTTCACCCAGGGCGCCGTCAATACCGGGGCCAAAGTCGCGCAACTCCAGAACGATTTCTCCTTTGTCCGAGGGCGCCACGGAGATCTGCAGCCGCGCACTGCCATCGCTCGCCGCGCCATGGCGCACGGCATTGTGCAGCAGATTCCAGAGGATCTGGCGGAGGTGGGCGGGGTCGGCAAGGGCCACCAGATCCTCCTGTGGCAGGATCAAATCCACCTGCAAGGGGCGGAGGACCGGGTCCTCCCGCAACTGCTCGATCACGGCGGACAGGTACGGACGCAAGGAAAGGGCTTCGGGATGGGCAGGCCCCGGCCGCGCCATTTCCAGCACCGACTCGACAATGGCGTTGATGCGCAGGGCCTCGCGCTCCAGAATATGACAGAGGCGCAGGGCAGCGGGCTCCTGCACGCGCTCGCCCAGAAGCCCGGCGGCGTGGCGGATGGCGCTCAGAGGATTGCGGATCTCATGGGCAATATTGGCGGCCAAACGCCCCAGGGCCGCCAGTTGCAACTCCCGCTCCCGGGCGCGAAGCTGTGAGGCATCCTGCAGGAGGAGCAGCCGGAAGGGGCTGTCCGGCAAGGCAATATGGCGCAGGACAACCGTGGGGCTGACCGCTTCCAGGGCCGGATCACCCGTCCCCAGATCGACGCTGGTGGCCTCGTCCGCCAGCCCCATGGGCTGCCGCACGGCCGTCGCCAGACGGGGGTGCACCAGATCCAGGGGAATGGGTGCCTCCGTCCAGTACCGGTAACCCGAAAGCAGGCGGGCGATGGGATTGCTGAGGATGACCCGGCTCTGCTGATCCAGCACCATGACCCCGACATCCATGTGCTGCACGATCTCCCGGCTCAGGGCATTGAGGTTGAGGACTTCGGCACCGCGCTGGTTGGCCAGGCGGGTACTGCGCTCCAGGCTGGCCACCAGACTATCGGCCAGCACCGCCACCGCAATGAGGGCGAGGACATAAATGAGGATCTGGCCCAAGGGGGGATGATTCAGGGCCATGCCGCCGGCCAGGGATTCCATGAGCAGGAGCACCAAGAGGATCCACACAAACATGAAGGCGCTCTGGCCGCGCAGGAGACTGGCCGTAGAGACCAGGAGCAGGAAGGGCAAGATGCTGAAGGGGCCGTTCAAGCCCCCGCCGAAGTGCAGCAAGGCCAGGACCAGCAGGGTATCGATCCCCACCTGCACAAAGGCGTGCAGGCGCGCCTGGGCGGGCCGCCGCAGCATAACGGCGGCCAGATAGGAGAGGCTGATAACCGCCGCCGCCAGGGTCAAGGCGCGCAACAGGGCGCCGTTGCGGCCCAGATCAATGACCGTATCGCTCACCGGCAACTGCACCAAGAGGGCGATGGCCGCCGTGATCAGCAGCCGATAGGCAGAGATCCCCCAGAGCCGCTGCCAGTCACCCTCACCTGCGACCGGGACCACCACCGTCAATGGCCGCCGGTCACCACGGCACCCAGCTTGAAGATGGGCAGGTACATGGAAATGACCAAGGTGCCGATAATGACGCCGAGGACCACCATGATGGCCGGCTCCATGAGGCTGGTCATCCGGTTAACGGCCTCGTCCACTTCGCCCTCATAGAAGTCCGCCACCTTGGCCAGCATTTCTTCCATGGCGCCCGACTCTTCGCCGATGGCGATCATTTGCGTGACCATGGGCGGGAAAAGCCCCGTTTCCTTCAAGGGCTCGGAAAGTCGCGTACCTGATGCCACGGCATCGCGGGCCTTGCTGATGGCGTTTTCGATGACTACATTGCCGGAACTGCGGGCGATGGTTTCCAAGGACTCGGTCATGGGTACGCCGGCGCCATGCATGGTGGAGAAGGTACGGGTAAAGCGGGCAATGGCGCCCTTGAGCATGACGTCACCGATGACCGGCATGCGCAGGAGCAGGCGATCCCAACCCTCCCGGAAACGCCGCGAGTGCTTATGGGCATAGATCATGGCCGCCACGCCGCCGATGGGAATCCCGAAGACCAGAAACCAGTAACGCACGAACTCGTTGGAGATATTGATCACGAACTGGGTGAGCACCGGCAGGTTGGCACCAAAACTGGTGAATAACTGCGCAAAACGGGGAATCACAAAGATCATAAGGATGGCCGTCACGCCGAAGGCCACGGTAACAATGGCGGAGGGATAAAACATGGCGGATTTGATCTTGCTCTTGAGGGCCAGGCTTTTTTCGCGGTAGGTGGCGAGTTTGAGCAGGATGGTATCGAGAATACCGCCCATCTCGCCTGCCGCCACCAGGGCCACGTAGAGGCGATCGAAATAGGCGGGGAAATGGGCAAAGGCCTCGGAGAGCCGCTCCCCTTCCTCCAGATGACGCTTCACGTCCATCATCAGCTTGCGCATGCCCTTTTTGCCGGTGCCCTTGCTCAGCAGGTCGATGGCCTGCACCACGGGCAGGCCGGCGTTGATCATGGTGGCGAGTTGCCGGGTCATGACCACGATGTCCTTTTCCTTGACCCGTCCACCCCCAAAAAGGGGCTGGGCCTGCTTGCGTACCGTAGTGGGGTTGAGGCCCATGCGCCGTAAGGTGGCGCGCACCACCGCCACCGAGGCCGCTTCCATCTCTCCCTTGCGCAGGTTGCCGTTGGGCTCCTTGGCCTCCCAGTTGTAGACATCCCGTTTCGGCTCGCGCAGCTTCTTCCCGCTCGCCCTGCCCTGCATCGCTTGCGCCATGGTCACTCCCTCTCCGGCTGGTCTGCCGCACCGGAAAACAATTAAATCAATGAATTATAAATTGGTAACCCGCAAGACTTCATCCAGGCTGGTCGCCCCTTCCTTTACCCGCCGCAGCCCCGCTTGGCGCATGGTGATGACACCCTCCTGGGCGGCTTGGCGCGCCAGGTCGATGGAGGTACCACCGCGCATGATGATCTCGCGCATGGCATCGCTCACCGGCATCACCTGGTAGAGCCCAAGGCGCCCTTTATAGCCGGTATTATTGCACTTTTCACAGCCCGTCGCCGTCATGGGCCGCCAGCCGGTCAGTTCCTCGGCCTGGAAACCGGCCTCCAGGAGGGCCGGCTCCGGGATCTTGGCGGGTTTTTTGCAATGGACGCAGAGCTTGCGGGCGAGGCGCTGGGCCATGACGAGATGCACGGAACCGGCAATGTTGTAGGTGGGAATGCCCATATTCTCCAGACGGGTAAGGCTCTGGGGCGCGTCATTGGTATGCAGGGTGGCGAGCACCAGATGTCCGGTCTGGGCGGCCTTGATGGCCGTTTCCGCCGTTTCCAGGTCGCGCACCTCGCCCACCATGATGATGTCCGGGTCCTGGCGCAGGAATGAGCGCAGGGCTGCGGCAAAGGTCAGACCGATGCGTTCGTTGACGTTGACCTGGTTGATACCGTAGACGGTAATTTCCACCGGGTCTTCGGCGGTACTGATATTCACATCGCCAGTGTTCAGGATGTTCAGCGCCGTATACAGCGTGGTGGTTTTACCAGAGCCGGTCGGGCCGGTGACCAGGATCATGCCGTAGGGGCGGCGGATGGCGTCTTCAAAGGCCTTTTGCTGCTCGGGAAGAAAGCCCAGTTGATCGATGCCCACCCGCGAGCTGGCGGGATCGAGAATACGCAGGACGATGGTCTCGCCATTGGTGGTGGGCAGAAAGGAGACGCGGAAATCGATCACCCCTCGACACCCTCCTCCACCTTGGCCAGATCGAACTCTTCCTGCTCCTCCGCCGCCGTCGCCGCCTGCTCGGCAAAAAGATCCGCCAGGCGCCCGCGCATGCTGCCGGCACTGGCATCCACGGCCCGCGCCAGCTTATCGGCCTCGACGAGAACGGGGGTTACCTGCAGGCCAGCGTTGAACTTCACATCCTCCACCGCCTTGAAGTCCGTGGGGTCGGCCATGGCCAGGTAGAGGACGTTTTCATGGCGGGACAGGGGCAGGACCTGATAGCGCTCCATGAGGCCGCGATCCAGCAGCCCCATGACTGGTTCGTCCAGGTCGACGGCGTTGAGGTCCAGCATCGGCACGCCGTAGCGCTCGGAGAGATAGGCCATGAGGGCCGCGGGCTGGACCGCGCCATGTTCCACCAGCGAGAAGATCAGCGGCTTTTTGCTCCGCGCTGCGTTTTCCGCCGTGCTGCGCAGCAGGGCCTCTTCACCGAGGCCGTTGGCCACCAGGGCGCGCAGCAGGGGCGTTAACGCGGTGCTTTCTGGGTTTGTAGCCATACGCTCAATGTGTCCTGAATGGCCTTGCCCTGGGGAGCCAGGCCCGTCCATCCCTGAAAACTTTCCGCCCCTTGCTGGACCAGCATGCCCAGACCGTCCACAGTGCGCCGGCCAAGCCGGCGGGCGGCTCGCAACAAGGGCGTTTCCAGTGGGTTATAGACGATATCGCAGACAATGCCATCCGGGCGGAGCCGCTGCAGATCCAGCTCGGGATGGTCCTCGCCATGGAGGCCGCGGGAACTGGTATTGACCAGCAGGGTCGCTGCGGCCAAGGGCTGGGCCAGGGCCGCAGCCTCCAGGGGCAGGGGTTGCACGGGAAACTGGGGGAATTGCCGGGCCAGGGCCGCGGCGCGGGGGAGATGGCGATTGGCCAGGAAGATCGGCGCGCAGCCGGCCACACCCAGGGCGTAAATAATGGCGCGGGCC
>JABEBX010015898.1_pt1 | contig 26979 bp, 24 predicted proteins | sample 7245971 | NCBI WGS metagenome assembly JABEBX01 (sample SAMN14506365, study PRJNA622280) | hot springs metagenome | biome: hot spring [ENVO:00000051]|acidic hot spring [ENVO:00002120]; feature: spring [ENVO:00000027]|sediment [ENVO:00002007]; material: sediment environment [ENVO:01001048]... | reverse complement strand
CGGCCTTATAAATTGGATATATTAATAATTTTTAGAAAATATATAATTTATAAAGGCAGCGATATATGCAGTTTCGGTCAATATATCATCCGGGCCTGAGCCAAGATGGCCTCCTTTGCCGGTTAAGATATAGCTTTCACTTTTGCGTTCTTTTAACATTTCGTGAAATTTTAAAGCATGTGAGGGATGCACCCTGTCATCATTGAGTCTTGTATATATAAAAGCAGGGGGATATTTTATATCTCTAAGTTTATTTATCGGTGAATATTTTTTCAAATATTCAGCATCTTTTTGATCTTCAGGATTGCCGTATTCGCTTGTCCAGTATTGCCCTGCCAGAAGTTTGTGGAATCTCATGAGGTCTATAACAGGATTTCCAATTATGGCCGCTTCAAGGCTTTCCGGAATATCTGTTAATGTGTATGAAGATAAGAGCCCGCCATTGCTGACTCCATAGCATATAATTTTATTTCCTGATTTCTTCAGATCGTAAATAACATCCCGGAATGCATTAAAGACATTTATTTTATTTTCCTTCATCCCCAGCCTGTGCCATGATTCACCATATTCGCCGCCGCCGGGTAGATTGCACACAACCACGTTGACTCCATTATTTACAAGATATGCAAAGAGTGGATTGTATACCGGCATAACAGATATATTGAAGCCCCCGTATCCGTATACAAGCGTATTTTTTGAATTCTTCGCCTTTAATAAAAAGTAGTGAATATTTAAACTGCCTGAAGTTACATATCTTTCCTCTATTAATGGTGATGAAAGTTTATTTTCTTCTATTTTTTCAATCGCTTTATTTCTGTAAGAGTAAATTTTATAGGGCATTCCAAAGCTCCCCGTTAAAATAACGGCATGATTTTCATAGGAATCCATAGAAATAAGCCCCTCCGGGATATCAGGCAAAAATTCTTTTAATTTATTTCCATTTTTATCGTAAAGAATTAAAACAGATTTTGCATCACGCATTTGAACAGCGAGATAGCCGTCTTTTATAGAAACTGCATCATCCACAGGTTCATGAAAATCAATTTTGGAACTTCCTTTTATAATGCCATTGTCCTTAAAAATTAATAATTCTAATATTCCATCCGCATAATCAAGAACTTTTACCGGAGAATTATATTCCTCAATAAGGGCCCAGCTATCCGGGTCATCTATGCTTCCGGAATATATCTGTGTATAAGCATTATCTCCTGCGGTCAAAATTACTTTATTTCCATAAACATTGCCTGATATTCCAAAACCGGGTTTAAGTTGTGAACCGAATACTTTTTTGCCGTCCATGTATACTCCGTTGCAGTTATGTTTGGAATTATTTACGCTTTCGTGCCTTTCCTCCTTAATTATATAAAATTTCTCTCCGTAGAATAATATATCATTTATAAATCCATTTTCTTCATATATTACTTTATTATTTTCTATTAATTTTAAAATTCCCTCATCACTGCCGGATGTCTCAAATAAGGCTATTTTATTTCCGTCTTTTTCTATTTTTATCCATATAATAAGGTTTTCTGTTGAATATATAATTTTATCATTTAATACTAAATTATTCTTTCCGTCATCTATGGTGACATAGCATAACATATTCTTTCCTATGCTCACCGCTTTCATCCTTTTGGCATAAACAAAAGGTTCTAATCTGTTTCTTATGTCCATATATGTATTTTCAAATTTTTTTCTGGTCAAATCCGATTCTTTCAACGCATATTCTATTGTTGCGTTATTCATTGTTTCAAATCCGGTGTTTTCCATATCATCTTAAAATGTGTATATTATTTAATGTTTGAGTTTAAACCGGATGCATATTTTATCCGGTGACGGTTATTGTACTTCTATCACAGATAATTTTCATTTAAAATTCCCGCCGGCTATCTGAATCTATAGAAACCGGATGAGTTTAATAAAAATATAATTATCTGCAATGTACTGTATAACAATCTGTAAAATATATTTTTATAAATATATTAAGTATTAAAGGAACATTTTTTCCACTGTTTTATCAACATTCACAAGAAGAACTTTTGGAATTTTGCCCTCTTTGAGCCAGTTCAATTCATCGAGATTCCCTGAAGCAGTTTCTGTTTCAATTCCAAATCCCCTTGAAATGCTATATATATCAAGATTCAATTTGAAAAAGTCTGCATTTTCAACATCGGGATAATAACTCTTAGAGAAACTTTTTAAAATGTTGTATCCTGAATTATTCAAAACAAGGAATTTTACCGGCAAATTATATCTCTTTGCTGTCCACAAAGATTGAATTGTATACATAAATGAGCCGTCGCCGATTACAACCAGAACCCTGTCATTTTTTATTGAAATGCCCAGGGATGCAGCCGATGCCCATCCAAGCTGTCCGCTTTTTGCAGTGAAATATTTTTTGTAGTTATATCCAAATATTGATCTTACCTTTTCAGAAGATGATATTGCCTCGTCCACTATTGTATAATCATTGAACACTTTCTTTGCTTTGCTTAAAACATAATCAACGCCCATTGTCTCTCTTTCCAGAGCTATTTCAGTAACCTTTGTGTAATCCATTTTTCTTTTGAAATTGCCCTTTTTATTAATTAATTTGAGGGCGTTTCTAAGAAATATTTTTGGATTCATATAATATGATTCTCCGGTTCTGTATGAAATATCTGTTCCAACAAATATAACGTCCTTATTTATAAACGGTTTTGAGGGCAAATACGGATAAAATGTAATATCCCCGCCAATAAAAACAATTAAATCGTTTTCCATGAGCTTAAGATTCATCATTGTTGATCCGGGAAGCAAATCACCATTGTACAGGTCGCTCGCTGTATCAAATGTGGATCTTGAGGCCAGAGGTTCAGAGTAAACAGGCACTCCAAGCTTCTCAGCAAATTTTTTGGCATCCTCAAATGCATTGTAGATATCTATCTCATATCCAAAAACAATAGCAGGATTTTTTGAGTTATTTATTCTGTCGCATATTTCTTTAACAGAATCATCATCACTTAAATTCAAATTTATTTTCTGATCCTTTGGCTCATAATATTCGCCGGTATAATCCAGCATATCCATGGGGAAAGAAACAAAAACAGGGCCCATGGGCGGTGTCATGGCAATCAGCTTTGCCCTTTTCATGGCAAATGGAATATCTTCGGGGCTTTTTATTTCATATTTGTATTTCACAGAATCGGAAACAAGCGATAGAAGGTCTCCGGAAAGCAGTGGATCAAAAACAAGATGTCTTGTATCCTGCTGCCCTGCGGTAATAATAACAGGTGATCTGTTTGCCTTTGCAGTATTTATAAAAGCCATTGAATTTCCTATTCCCGGTAGTGTGTGGAGATTAACCAGCGATGCGGTGTCATTATACTGGGCGTAGCCGTCGCCCATACCCACTGATATTGAATCGTGCAATGTTAAATAATAATTTTTTACCGATCTTAAAAGCGGTATTTCGGTTGTTCCGGGATTTCCAAAAACCATGGATAATTTAAGAGTATCAAGTGTTTTTGATAAAATTTCATAGCCCTTCATAATTCATCCTCCACTCTATACAATGGCTCAAGTCCCTGAGTGTATCTTATAATATTTCCTATTGTTTCAGTGATAAACCTCTGCTGGCTTTCCATTGTTACACCTGCTATATGCGGAGAAAAAATAACATTATTGCCCATTTTAAAAAGCTCTGATGAATAATCGGGCGGCTCCACACTGTAAACATCTATGCCGGCGCAGATATTCTTCTCCTTTATTGCTTTTATCAATGCGTTATCGTCCACTATTTCACCCCTTGCTGTATTTATGAATATTGTATTATCTTTCATTAAAGAAAATCTTTTTTCATTGAATAATAATTTAGTATTTTTGTTCAAGGGAAGATGTATTGAAATAATATCTGAATTTTTTATGAGTTCATCCAGTTCAAGGTATGTCAATCCATAAAGTTCCTCATCCTCAACTGAAAGTCTGTGAATATCATAATAAACAATGCCGCAGTTAAAGGGCATCAACTTTTTTGCCAGTTTTATCCCGATGGCTCCCATTCCAATAATTCCAAATGTTTTCCCCTGCAACTCCGTTGAATTTGTCAGAAGGGGCCAGTTCCCATTTTTTATTTCGCTGTCAAAAAGCATTAAATTTTTAAGAAATGCAAGAACCATTGCAATAACATGCTCGGCAACTGCATCTTTATTTGCCACCGGTACATTGTAAAGAGGAATTTTCTTTAATTTTAAATATTTTAAATCAACATTGTTGTACCCTGTACTTGCAACCTGAAGCATCTTCATATCCGGAAATTTATCAATTTCTTCCTTTCCAAAGGGTGTAAACGTAGTTATTACAACAATCTCTGCATCATGCTTATCGAAATCCATATCACTCCTTATTTCAATTCCAGGCATGATCTGGTCTATGCTTTTCTTAATCATATCAAGAGGTAAAAAGCCCGGCAGTATCGCTAAAACTTTCATATATTATCAATTTAAATTGTTATTTAATCATTTCTTTAATTACAATACTCACCAAAATAACAGGAATAAATTGTATATTATTATATTATATTGTGCACAATGAACAGGAAAAATCAGATGAATGAGAAAATTACATACAGTAATTGATCGAAGAGAATTATAGATTTATATCTATTTAGTAATGCTTATATATAATTTATAATTTAATTTAAATATGGCAATATTTCCGGGCCCGGAATGGGCAGATGAGTATGTAAAAAAATTAAACAGCAATGAGAGCTATAAAGACTCAGGTAAAGCATGGGAAGATTCACTGACATTTGTTGTGGAGCCGGATGAAAAATATGATAAAACATGGTATTTATATCTTGACCTGGCACACGGGCAATGCAGGGATTACAAATATTCCGATAAAGAGGATGGTGTTCCAAAGGCGGCATTTCTCTATAAAGGAAAATATTCAAACTGGGTAAAGCTGATAAAGAAGGAAATAGACCCAATACAGGGAATTATGACCGGAAAATTCAAACTTGAGGGCCAGATGATGAAGATCATGAGATTCACAAAGGCTGCAAAGGATATGGTAAATACGGCATCTCTTGTTGACACTCAATTCGTGGTATAATTATGTGGTTTTTCAGGTCTCCGGGCATAATTTTTGGTGAGGATTCATTATCATATTTAAATAATATTGAATCAAAAAGAATCGTGATAGTAAGCGATAAAAATATACAAAATGCCGGGCTCATAGATAAAGTCATAAAAAATCTTCCGGATAATGTTGATGTACATATTATCTCAGATATTCCCGTTGAGCCCGATTTGGAAGATATAAAAAAGCATGTGGAAGAAGTAAAATTATTTGCACCTGATTACTTTATTGGAGTTGGCGGCGGGTCATGCATGGATACTGCAAAGGTTCTATTTGCATTATATGAAAGGCCGGATATAGATGTTTATGATATAACACCCATTGTTAAACTCAACCTGAGAAAAAAAAGCCATTTAATTGAAATTCCAACTACAAGCGGAACAGGATCAGAGTGCTCCTGGGCTGCAGTTGTATCCGAAAAAAAGGAGAAAAGGAAAAATGAGCTGGCATCTCCCGAGATAATGGCCGATTATGCAATACTTGACCCGGAAATGGTTTTATCATTGCCTGTTAATCAAACAGTAAGTACAGCAGTTGATGCCATGACACATGCAATTGAATCATATGTATCAAGATGGTCAAATCCGTATTCCGATGCGCTTGCTGAAAAAGGTTTATTTTTGATTTCACAGAATATAATGGACGTATTGAAAAATCCCGATGATGCAAAGGCAAGAAATAATGTACATATAGGAGCATCGATGGCAGGGCTTTCATTTTCAAATTCACAGATAGGCCTGGCACATGCCCTCGGCCATTCCCTGGGTGCTGTATATAAAATCACTCATGGCACCGCTGTTGGCCTATTCCTTCCATATGTTGTGGAATTTAATTCCGTGGAAGTTGAAGGCAAATACAATATATTGAACCATCTATTTCCGGAAAATTTCAGGGAAAAAAATCTGCACGATACACTTATAAAAGTATTCAAAACAATCAATCAACCGGTAAAAATAAGTGATTTAAAAATAAAAGAAGAAAGTTTTCGTGAAAATCTTGACACTTTAACAGAACTGGCAGAGGATTCCACAGGTCTGACCATGAATCCTGTGGATGCAGGAAGGAAAGAAATTAAAGAACTATTTATAAAATCCTTCGGTGATTAAATGAATGAAAAAATTTATGGAAATTTTATCAATGGAAAAGAAGATTTTAATGGTGATAGAATTGAAATGATATCTCCATCTGACGGATCAATTGCGGGCTATATCGTTGAGGCCGACAAAAACAGTGTTGATTATGCAATAGATTCTGCAGAAGATGCTTTCAAAAAATATTTGCCATCAAATATAAAAGAAAGGCAAAAACTTTTAATGAAGCTTACAGAAATTGTAGAATCAAAGGCTGAAACATATTCACATCTGGAGTCGCTGAACACAGGCAAAACAATACGTCAGAGCACTTATATGGATATACCGCTTGGAATAGAACATATAAGATATTTTGCCCAAACTGAAGAATTCAAATATGAAAGGGAAATAGAACATCCGGAATATCCGGGAACGCATGGAGTTATACAGCATGCACCGATGGGAATAGTTGCTTCCATTGCACCGTGGAATGTTCCGTTTCTCATGGCAGTGTGGAAAATAATACCTGCATTGCTTGCAGGAAATTCTGTAGTTTTAAAGCCGTCGCATTATACGCCTTTAACAGCACTTGAACTTGCAAAGGATATAAAAGAGGCAGGATTTCCGGATGGACTTGTAAACATTGTAAATGGAACAGGCAAAAAGACCGGAGAATACCTTCTGGACAGCAATAAGATAAATATGATAAGTTTCACAGGTTCAACAAATACCGGTAAGCATGTCATGGAAAAAGCCGCCAAAAATATTAAAAAGGTCACACTTGAACTGGGAGGCAAATCGCCTAATATAGTAATGGATGATGCCGACCTTGAACGTGCGGCAAAGGGCGTTATGTTCGGTATATATTTAAATTCAGGCCAGCTGTGTGAATCCGGAAGCAGATTGCTCGTTCAGGAAGATATACACAAAAAATTTCTTGATACAATAAAAAATTACATAGAAAATATGAAGGCAGGAAATCCTATGGATTTTGAAACAGATATAAGTGCTATAACAAATGAATCACAGCTTAGAAAAATAAACACATTAATGCAGGATGGTATTGATTCCGGAGCTCATATATATTATTCAAAGAATATGAAAAAGGATGTGCCATCCGGTGGTTTTTATTATCCTCCAACACTTATAACAGATGTTAAACCTGATATGAAGATATTTGACGAGGAAATATTCGGGCCTGTACTGTCAGTCAGCACATTTAATAATGAAAATGAGGCAATTGAAATGGCAAACAATTCAAAATATGGCCTTGCTGCCGGAATCTGGACCGGGAATATGGAAAAGGCTACCAGAATGGCAGGTCAAATAGAATCAGGCACTGTTTGGATAAATGACTACCATCTTCTTTCAGCGGCAGCGCCAAGAGGCGGTTTTAAAATGAGCGGCATAGGAAGGGAACTCGGGCTGGAAGGAATACTTGAATACACACAGACAAGACACATATTTTATGGAAATCCTGACAGCGGTTTATCTGATGTGGCCTATCAGTTGCTTATCAAAGATTGAAAAATTATAAGCATTATTATTTTACATTATTCACTTAATGTTAATAAAATTTCAAACATTCTTCTGCAAAAATATTTTTTATTTAACAATAGAAAAGTTTTTAATTACAATCATGTTGTTTATTGCTGTGATTAATGACGACTATCAGATAAAAATATCTGCATTTAAAAAATTAAGGAAAGCATCTCTGTTAATGATTTTTTTGTTCTTTGCGTCTATTATATTTGCATTTACCGTAGCATACCTTCTTTTAATATATTTATTTTCACAAATTTCTCCCGGAGTAAGTGGATCAGAGACAATGAATGCTTTTCTTTCACCTCTTTTAACAAATATTTATTTTATAATAATAATCGCAATTTTTTCAATTCTTTTAGCTTTCTTTGAAATATATGCGATTTACCTTTATTCCAGATCTTTATTATTACTCTCAAAGCTTTCTAACGAACTGAAAGGACCTGCAAAATTTTCAAAATATCTTTATATTGTATTGATTTTGGTCGATGCATTTGCAGGCATTTACATAAGATACAATATGTTAGGCACCGGTAATTTAATTGTACTTTACATTTATATATCCGTTATTATAATCGAATTTGTAATGGTGCTCATTTTATTCATTGGTATATATAGAATAGGTGTAATATATAAAAGCAGTTCCCTCCGGCTCGGTTCAATTTTTTATTTTCTGCCTTTTGTTGATATTGCTGCACCGTTTTTATTATACAGCGGGAGTGGCCAGCTTCTTTCAATACTAAATGAAAGTAAAATGGATAATAACAGTTCATAATTCATATATTACAGGAATAAATTTATTAGATTCAGGGTAATGCAAAATAATGGTTCTTGAAAGACTTTATATAATTCCGCACGGAGATGAAATAATTGATATGCCTGACAATGAAAGCAAAGAGATGAATAATAAAATAAAGGAAGTAACCTCAGGCGATGCTTCTGAATCAATACTTGTTATAACACCGCACGGAGTAACAATGTCAAGCGGCATACCCATAATTAATACTGAAAATTTGCACGGTGAATATGATACAAAAACAAAAAAGCTTGTAAGCGACCATAAAACGCATAAAGAACTGGTAAGAAATATTGCTGCCGAGTATGGAAAGGAAATGATAACACTGAATTTTGCCACTACATCCGGGCCATTATCCGTATTTCCGGAAGATTTTGGTACAATTATTCCGCTCACGTTTTTTAAGCAGAAAAAAATAGCAATTATAGGCCAGCCAAGGATTACAGACAGAGAAAAATTAATGCACCTTGGAAGAAGCATATGGAATACAGTGGACAGCATGGACAGCAAAATCAGTGTTATATTCAGTGCAGACCAGGCACATACACACAGCGATACAGGTCCATACGGCTATTCTGACTATGCAAAGATATATGAAAACCAGATAATAAAATATTTTAAAGACGGATCATTAAACGGGGTAGAAACAATTTCGGATGGAACAGTTGTTGAGGCCAAGCCTGACAGCTACTGGAATATGGTTATCCTTAACGGATTTTTAAAAAGCTCAGGAATGAAAGTAACAATGGATTACCATTATGTTGAAAATTATTTTGGAATGATGCTTGCCCACGGCCTGGTAAATAACGATTGATTATTATTTTAAAAATTTTATATCATTTATTTAATTTTTTAAAATAATTATTTGCTGCATTTAAAACATCATTGTATACATGCTTTGCAATTTCATTTCCCGTATGCGTGCCGAATCCGCAGTACCTTATTTTTTCTTTCCCTGTAAATACAACACATATTGCATCGGATACGGTTCCGGGTGAGGGTATGCCGTCAAATTCAAGCCCAAGTTTGAATGCGGCCATTGATTTTGCTTCCGTTACAAGCCTGAAAAGATCCGGAAGTGCATTTCCATCCGGATATTTATCCAGTACTGCAAGGACATTAATTGTGGAATGTTCAAAATTTGAATAAAAAGTTGCAGGCCCCTGTATTCCTGCTGTAACAGCTATAGTAAAATCCTCATTTTTATCTATAATTATATTTTTAACATCAACAAGGGTAATGAAAACGGGGCTATTGTCATTGAGCCCATACTTCTTAATTATACCTTTAACGTAAGAATCAGTGTTATCAATTGAAACATATTCCTTTAATGTATTAAAAACAACAGAACTTATATCTCCGCCGCCAGTTACTGTGGATGAGAGAGCTTTTCCTCTTACATGTAATATAACATTATTTTCCATGTAATCTATTTCCATTTACAGTGATGTCATAAATAAATAACAGTTTTCCCTTTCTTAAAGAATTTAATAATTTTAAATATAGAATTTTTGTATTCCATCAAATAACTGATTCTATTATTCAGATTAATTTTTATTACCATTAAATTAAACTTTAAAGATTCTCATCAGTATAAAACCTTAAACCTTCAGGTGAATTATATTGTTTAAATTTTGTGTCATATGTTGTTTCCAGATTTTCTATATTTGCTGTATCTTTATTTCCATATGATACTATTTTCCCATCTTTTAATAATAATATTTTATCGGATATCTTATATGCTAAATTTATATCGTGCAATACCAGAAGAATTCCTTTTGAGTTTTTCTTTAAATTATTTAATATTCTTATAAGAATATTTATTTTATCAATATCCAAAAAAGAAGACGGTTCATCCAGGAGTATATATTCCGAATCCTGGTATATTGCTGCTGCTATCATTACCATTCTTTTTTCACCGCCGCTTAATGTTGCAAAATCCCTGTCAATAAAATTATCAACGCCGCAGAGTTTCATTGAATTATATAAATCATTATAATCATATTTTCTTGAAAATCCATTTATTTCCATTATATCTTTTACATTCAGGCCCAGCGGTTCCGGAATTTCCTGCTGAACATAGGATATATGCCTTGATATTTCATAGGCCTTTAAATTTTTTATATTTTTATTATCAATTTTTATTTCACCGGACTCAATTTTTATTTCCTTATTTATTGCAAGTAAAGATGAAGTTTTCCCCGAACCGTTTTTACCGCATATGGTTAAAATCTCATTATTATTTAAAGAAAAATTTAGCGGGCCTACTGTTATGTTCCCCCTTTTAAATATTATATTATTTACTTCAAGCATTGTAATATCCTCTCTTTGAAATTCTTGACATTAAAACCATGAAAAACGGAACACCTATTATTCCTGTAATAACTCCCACAGGAATTACCTCACCAATAATTATCATATGTGCTATATCATTTGATATAATTAAAAATACTGCACCAAGAATAGCGGAAGATGGTATTACATATTTATTTGAACCGCCATAAATTATTCTGGAAACATGCGGAAATATTAAACCGACAAAACCTATTAAACCTGAAATTGAAACGCATGCAGCAACTGAAACAGTTGTCATGCCAATGGACAATAATTTTGATTTTTCAACATTTATTCCTGCAGATTTTGCGTATAAATCTCCAAGTTCCAGTGCATTTAATTGTTTATACATAGAAAATAAAGCTATTGTTGTGAAAATAACAATTGGCGAGACTATGTAAACATCAGTCCATGATATGCCTGATAATGAACCAAGAAGCCAGAAAAAAATTGAATTGACATACTTTGGTTTTGAATATAATAATAATGCAACAAAGGATGAAACAAATAATGATATTGCTATTCCTGTTAATAACAAAACGAGAGGCGGTGCCCTTCCGTTCCTTATTGACAATAGATAAACAAAACTTACAACAAGTATTGCAAAAATAAAGGCAAGCAAAGGCAATGTAAAAATTCCGAATAATGTTATACCGAAAACTATTGCAATAACAGCACCCAATGTCGCCCCGCTGGAAACACCGGTAATATAAGGTTCTGATATTGGATTTCGAAATATACTCTGTATAACTGCACCGCCGGTACCAAGAGAAGCACCCACTATGGCTGCGCCGATTGTTTCCGGCTCTCTTAATTCTGTAACTATAATATAATCTGTTAATTTTACATGTTCATTTATACCGAATTGCTCAATAACCGATTTAAAAACATATTCAACCGGAATATTTACAGGTCCTATATCAAGTGACAATATAAAAGAAACAAACAATAACAATATAGAAATTATAAAAAACATACCTGTTTTATTTTTAATTGCTTTCAATGTTTTTCACCGAGGATGGTTCCGGATTTTCAGTCAAATTGAAAGGGAATTCCGGTATTTGAACCTTTTCATGATCATCTGCTTCATAAATTAACCATTGAATACCGTAAATATCCCTGAAATTGGGCTCGGCAAATATATTGGCATTAACTACTGTATAATTTTGATCATGAGTTACTGCATAAGTATCTTTATAAGGAGCAGCACCAAGATCAGAATCATTAAATGAAGAACCCAGTATCAGAACGTGTGGATTTTCAGCAGTTATATTTTCATTGGATGGTTCATAGAAACCGCTTCCATTTGCTATATTTATTAAATGAGCATATTTCATCATAGCCGATATAAATGTGTTATTTCCGGCCACATAAGATTTTCCATTGTAAACGCACAATGAATATAACGCATTTGTATTGTTTGCAGTTACCTTTGTACTAAAATTGTTTAATGACTCTTCCATCCAGTTATTTAATATACTGGCATTTTTTTCATTCCCCGTTATTTCACCTAAAAATAAATTCTGTTTCATTATAGTATTAAAAGATATATTTGATCCGGCTGATATGAATATATAATCTATGCCTGCATTTAATAATTCATTTATCTGGGATTGTTTATAATCGGAAAATGAAATTACTGCCTGCGGGCTTATGTTTAATATTTCCTCAACGTTCATAGAAGGATAGGCTGTTACACCGAGTATATCGCCGGTAACATTGCTGTTGGGATATAATCCCGGATAACTGTAAATACCTGTTACATTATTTATTGAACCTATTGCATATAATGTTGCCGTTGCTGCAGGATCAAGTGAAACGATACTATTAAATCTAATATTGGAAACATTCGAATTTATATTCAATTCAAATCCTTTTTTAATTTCAGGATGATATCCATAAACATCTGCAATATAAGCTCCGGAGCCTGCAATTACAATTACTGCAAGTATTATTGCGATTAATTTGGATCTTTGCATGAAGGATAATTTTAATCTTATTATTAAAGTTTATTTTAAAATAGTAAAGTGTACTTAATATTTTATTCCGTATTACAGCCTGAAAAATACTCATTATTTGATTCTTTGAATTGTTTTATCCGGCAATAATACAATAAAATTAAAAGCCGTCTGTGTTTCCCGGTGAAAACTTACATATCCACTTTTATGTTTGAAAATTTTTTTATTATTTCTTCATTAACTGTTTCACTTCCGGTCTTTTCAATCTATAAGTGTTCTCTTAAATATTTCATTAACATCGTTTCATAAATGGTTACATGTTGCCCGGAAACGATATTAAAAACTTTTACAGTTTATGTAGGAATTTTAAATTATCTTTTACCTGCAAATTATAGACATTCTATTCTTCTATAAAAGTGAAAAGCATCCTGTGTTTTATCCTATATACATATTTATTTTAATCCGAAATAACAGGCAATTTATATTGTATTTGCCAATGCTGCTATATGGTTCTGGATAAAGCTTTTGAATATTACAGTTTAATGCGCAGGAACAGCCCGGTATTTTTCAATAAAGAAAAAAATGTGTGGGAAGTTTATTCTTACGAAGATGTAAGAACTGTTCTTATGCAGGACCGCATATTCTCTTCCAATCCGGAATACAGGAATGTTAAATCAGCAGGTTCAGGCATTAGTTTCATCACCATGGACAATCCGGAACACAAGGAAATGAGAAATATTGTTGCACCGTATTTTATGCCAACACGTATAAATGACAATTATGAGACTGTAAAGAATATATCCGGTAAACTCCTTGATTCAATGACCATTAATTCAGATATTGTGAGTGATTATGCAATAAAACTTCCTGTAACAGTCATATCTGAACTGCTGGGTATTCCGGAAGAACAGAGAGGCCGATTCAGAGAGTGGTCCGATTATATTATAGGCAATAAGAGGGACAGTAATTTCCAGAAATTAAACAATTATATGATTCAGGAATTATCAAAAATTTTTATGGATGGAAGCGCCAGGAATATAATGGATGTTATCAATAACGGAATTGTATCCGGACGCAACCTGGACCTCCGTGAAAAAATATCGTATATAATGCTCTTAATAATAGGTGGAAATGAAACGACCACAAATCTAATCACCGGTATGGTAAGAGTCCTTTCAGATCATCCGGAAATACAGGATGAAATCAGGGGTGATAATTCCCTTGTAAAAAAGTTCATCGAAGAGACGCTTAGATTCTATTCTCCAATACAGTTATTGCCCCATCGCTTCGCCAGGGAAGATGTAAATCTCAACGGTAAAAATATTAAAAAAGGCGATCAGGTAATGGTTTACTTAGGTTCAGCAAACAGGGATGAAAAGGTTTTTGATGATTCTGAAATATTTGACCTGAACAGAAAATTCAATGCACATCTTGCATTTGGAACAGGCATACACATGTGCATCGGTGCACCTCTGGCAAGACTTGAGGCTGGAATAGCCTGCACCGGACTGCTGGAAAAATTTGCCGGCATAAAAATTGATTACGGCAGAAGCCATATGCTGGAGAATCCGATGGTATACGGCTTTGATTCCATGCATCTGATGCAGTAATATAATTATGATTTCTTATCTGTAAAATAATATCTTACACTTAAATGGAACAATTTTATAGATAAAAATGTTTTATAAAATATATTAATCGATATAATATCAAATATAAATAAAATTTATGAGAAAAAGCTTTAAGTTTTGTATTTATGCATGATTTATGGCCGGTGTTGATTTTGGTGTTTATCATCATTCATCTATTGAAGAATCCGAAAAATTAAGGAAAATGGCCGGAAGTATGTTCATCGAATCATTTAAAAAACTTAAACTGGATGCCCATGGCAAAATAAAAATTCTGGATATAGGCGCAGGCTCCGGCTTTTTAACATATACTGCAGCATCTTATTTTACTATGGCAGAAATAACGGATATTGACAATTTCTCCGCATCTTTAAAGGATAATTCAAGAGAAAAGCTGGAGAAAAATCTTCAAATTTTAAATATAAAAAACAGGGTAAATATTATTGAAGGCGATATAAAAGATATAGAAATTAAAGACAAATTTGATCTTGCAATATCAAGCCTTGTCCTGCACAATCTTGGTAAAGGAAGATTCAAAGCCTATAATAATATCAAAAAAATGCTTGTAAAAGGAGGATACTTTATAAACGCTGACGGATTTATAAGAAAAAATATTTTTGTGGATCCGTTTAAAAGTGATATGAATAAATTGAACAATATATTTGAACCGGTATTTGCAATGTCGCCTGAGGATGAGAAGAAGTCCGCCTGGAAATACATACTTGTTGCATTGAAAGCCCAGGATTAAAAATATATAAGAAATTTAGGAAAAATTGAAATTTATCTGTTATATTTAGCATTAACTGAATAATCTTTCTCCAAAACAACAGTTTTTACAATAAAAAATTAACTTTTTTATCGAAATTATTATTTTACCTGTCATGGTTTTGTATAATTATTTTTATTTTAAACTATAGCAATTTATTTAATTCTATACCATATTTATCTATGTTGGATATATAATTACACTTAATGATATTACTATATTTACTGCCTCATTATATGTTTCAATTGCTTATTGTTTTGCTTCCTGTATAATTTTATGAAAATATTATCTTAAACACTGTACAAATTTTGTATAATTCTTTATTTTTATAAAAAAGATTATATTATTCACATTTATCTATTCATAAATGCATGTCACAATTAATGAATATGGCCTGAAATTATTATTTATTGGAGCAATGGCATTTTTCTTTTTATTTTTTTTAAAATACATAAATATATCTATCATTTCCATTCCAGGAATTTTATATATAACGATATTCGATGTATTACTGGCAATGCTTTCACTCTTATTTATTGAGGATATTGATATAACGGGCTATTTTCTTTCCTGGATCTGGGCAATGATTTCTTTTATCGTATTATCTTATATTTTACGTGGTATTGCAGGCAATATTTTTAATTATTCATATACAAAAAATGTATTTCTTCCACTGGCATATGCATTTTTGTATGCAATTATATTTACAGTTTCCAGATTTTCAATGGGAAAATTATTTTCCGGCAAATCGTTGAAACAGAGCGACAATTCACTGTACAGAAAGAGAAATAGTCGTCAGCAGGTGAGAATGTCCCTTGTATACTTTTTCATAATTACTATAGATCTATTTAATTATTCAGGAAATTTATATTTTTTAAGGCCTGAAGTATTTATTATAATACTTTTACTGGCGTTTATTTCTTCATTCTTTGATTTATATTTTTCCAACCATCTTGGTTTCAATTTATCTATAGTTTTTATATTAATTATGTCATTTCTTCCATTAATAGGATATAATAACATATCATCGTCCGGAAATTTTGCTTTATTAATGATTATACTTACTATTTCATCAATACTGATATATCTTTTAATTTTCAAAGAACAGAAAAACAAATATACAGATGAATTTACCGGCGGTGTCGTATCAAGCACCCGCAATGATTTTATATCTCTAATTTTATTAATTGTTATCTTTGTGATTGTAAATTCATTTTTCCATGTATTGCCCGTAACTTTCAGGACAATATTATTTATTTTGCCTCCTGTTGTCATAGGGTCCATTGTGGGCGATACTCTTCACGGTTTAATGGCTGACAAAAAAATTTTAAAGATGAATAACGGAGAGGAATTCGTATCAGGTACGGTAGGTGGACTGGGAATGGGAGATGGTTTATGGATTTATCTTATAATTTTATTTTTTATATACATTATTTCCCAATAATTGTTTAATTCATTAATTGTCTGTCTCCAATTGTATTACATAAAGACATTGCAATATTAATACAAAATTTTTAAATAATTACAATTTTTTATGCAGGTATGTCTAAAAATGACCTCAGAATAGTAATATGATTGCCTGTTCTTTTTATGGTTATGGCAACTCAAATATAGTTGATTAACTTTATGGAATTCATGTTATATCGCTGTATTTCAGTACAGTAATCCATGCCTTTATTTTTCCGGCAATGTTGTTTGCAGAAAAATGGTTGACCATAATGCAAGAAAATACATTACTTTTACCGGATTAATTTTAGCAATTTTAGTTTTTAACCTTTCAATAGTGTTAAAACTCTACTCATACCCTGCTATTAATATAGAAAACAGTAATTATGATAATATTCGTTTACATCGAAACTTTTATTATAAATTTGACTCTGAATGTTCGATGTCATATGAATTCAGAATTTCTTATAAATAACTTATGGGTTATCATAGCAGCTCTTTTAGTATTTACCATGACAATATCAGTAGGATTGCTGGAAATTGGTGAAATGGGTAAAAATTTTAAAAGAAGTTTAATGAAAACTGTGGGAATTACAGGGTTGTCTTTATTTGTAATGGCCATAATCGGATTCAATACGGCATTTGCACCAACATTATACGGTATACTTGGAAATCCGTTATATTCAAAAGGTTTATTTTTAGGTTCATTTTCAGGAACATCTTTTAATGGTATATAGTGGTCAATGACCTCAAATTATTTTAATACGGGTTTAACCGAATATACATATTTTCTTTTTGAAACTGCATTTGCATCTGTTACTCTTGCGCTTGTCGGCCTGGTGGTTCTTAAAAAAATGAAATTATCATCTTTTTTTATATTTTCTATAATATATTTTATAATAATATGGAATTTGCCAGCAGCATGGATATGGAATCCCACAGGCTGGTTATATAGAATTGGAATGCGGGATTTTGCAGGCGGTTTAGTGGTTCACGGTGCTGCAGGTGCAGCAGGACTAGCAATTCTTTTAAGAATACGTATTGAGGAAAGGAAAAATAAAATAACACCAAAAAATGACGTTCTTAAAATTAACAATACCTGGTTAACAATAGCAATTTTATTACTCCTTGCCGGATGGTTTGGCTTTAACCCCGGAAGTGTTCTGGCATTCAATACCGAGGCAATGAATGTTGCTGTTGTTACCTTTTTGGCTGCCGGAACAGCAATGCTTTCCACGTCGTTTTTTACAATTATTTTAAATAAAAAAAATCCGGATTTGATGGATGCTGTTAACGGTACATTAATGGGTTTAATAATTATAACGCCACTTGCAGGATTTGTCAGTGCAGGAAGCGCCATTATTCTTGGTATTATAGGCGGCCCTCTATATATATTTGCAGAGAAAGCTTTTTCAAAAGTAAAATGGATGAATGATCCGATGGGATTAATGCCGGGTCATGCAACCGGTGGAATATTTGGAATAGTTATGATTGGTTTCTTCACGCAGCATGTCTTTGCTGTTGCATCCGGAGATCCAACCCTTCCAAACGGCATATTATTCTATGGGGGCTTATCGGCAGTGCATCAACTCGGTATTGAATTATTTGGAATAATAGTTGTAATGGTATTTGTATTTGCGGTTTCTTATTTAGTACTTTATTTAATAAGTAAAATAACACACGGCATTATTGAAAAAGAAAATGAAAATAATTAATATTATTATAATTTTGATTAATTATTTATTGTATTTTATATAACATCAGACAAATGCCCGGTACTAATAATCATGTGCAAATGCAAATTATGAATATTTTACCAATGAATGTTTTATGAAAGTAAAAAAAATTTTCCCGAAATAAATCAGGCAGGTAAGTATAAATAGAAAATCTGACCAAATCCCAATTTAATAAAAACGATTTCTATAATAGGTAATACAATTCATATTTGTAAATATAAAAATATTTTAGTAGAATACTAAAGTATTTCATTATGATAATAATTAAGATCCATGGCAAAAATCGCAATATCTGTAACTGATAACTTTGTTAGCGGCCCCGGTGAAGGAGAAGAAGTATATATTTATGATATTAATGAAAAACCTGAATTCATTAATAAATATAAAAATCCGGCAAGAACAGCAAAATCCACCCCGGGAATATATATGATAAAATCTGCGCTTGACCAGAATGTAGATACATTCATAGTTGCAGAAATAGGTGCTCCTGGTGTAAGATTTTTAAATGGAAAAGCAAAAATATTCATTTCGGAAAATTCAAGTGTTGATGATGCACTGGATAAATATATGAAAAATGAATTAAAAGAAATTACAGACGCTTCAATGGCTCATGAACCACATCATAATCATTGATTTTTATAAATATTTATGAATTTAATATAAATTAATTTTTGATTTTTCAAACCAGATTTTTTCCTTATATTCCTATTAGAGGACTTAAAATAAGGAAAATCGATGGGATTTTAATTTTCTTGTGTAATTTATATAATTATTTATATTTTAAATAATTGCAATGTATTTTATTCACTTACTTTATCTATATGTAGTAAATGTTAGATAGCTCGCCTGATGATATCTCTTGAAAGATTTTCTAAAACTACTTATTTTTATACCGAAACTCTATTTTTCTTATGCGAAGACTGATAATTTATTGTAAATTTGTTAATTCAGGTATATTTCTTCCAGTCAAGCAATTTCTCAGGATATCTCAGAAATATGAGGAAAGATACCTGTTCAACGGTCTCATTTTCAATATACGAATTTAAAAGGTTGTACCAATGATGCAATAAAAGTATTTTTACCATAGCGCAGGAACATAGTTTGGTCTCACACCATTTTCATAAGAATTCGATAATATTGATCAGATTCTTTCAAACCTAATTTGATTGATGATTATGGAAATAATTTCTAAGAAATCAAAGTTTTATAATGCTCAGTGAAACTTAATAGAAGCCAACTCATAATTATTAAACATAAACTATTAAAAAGATTTTCGGTGAGTTTATAGAAAAGTTTATAGAGTTATAATTATAAATATAAATTAAGTAGTATAGTTATACGTAAAACTTAAATATTATATATACGTTTAGCTTATACTTTACATGGATAAAATCGTAGATAATAATAAATTTTCCAAATTTTTAAAATTATTATACATTGCCAGTGCAATAGGGGCCTTCACTGATATATTTGATACAAGTGTTGTTGGTGGTGCATCGGCAAGTATAATTTCCTCATTAAATATTACAAAACCGGAATTCGGATTGTTAGGGTCAATGACATTCATCGGCGGTTTATTTGGTGCATTATCTTTTGGATATTTATCAGATAAATTTGGCAGAAAAAGAACATTTACCATAACATTAATATTATTCATTATATTTGAATTGCTTTCCGGGCTTGCAATAAATTATATAATGTTACTATCTTTCAGATTTTTCGTAGGATTTGCTATAGGTGCCGATTATGTACCTGCAATAACATTATTATCAGAATACGTTGAGCCGAATAAAAGAGGTTCATCCTTTGATTTCTTCTGGATTTTGGCCAATCTGGGAGCCCTGGCATCGTATTTAATTGCATTTCTTCTTATCCCGCTGGGTTCTCTACAGTGGAGAATTTTATTTATAGTAGGTATAATTCCTCCTATCATTGGTTTAATGATAAGAACAAAAATACCGGAAACACCCAGATTTTTAACAATACACAACGATTTAAAAGATGCTAAAAAATCGCTTGAAAAGATAGGATTAAGTGATGACAATGTAAATGAATACGAAAAGTATAATATCAGTGATAAAAAATTATTTAAACCTTATATTTTGGGAATAACAATACCTTTATTTCTAATAATGATGTTAAATATTCCACCAAGCGGTTTACTGGAATTAACACCATTGATGCTCAGTACATTGGGAATTTCAAAAAGCGATACGTTATTATTTACTGCCTTCGCATGGGTAATTCCTGTTGTTATTGGAAATATAATAGCCTTTAAACTTATGGATTTATTGGGAAGATTAAAGATGCTTATCATCGGTTCTTTAGGTCTTGGAATAGCATTAGTATCTATGTATGTATTTTCATCGTACTTTTTTAATGTTGATTTAATGTTATTGTCAATGGTTTCAGGAGGAATATTACAGTCTTTTTATGTTCCGGTTATGTATTCTTTATCTGTTGAATTGTATCCAACTAAAATAAGAGGTATGGGACAGGGCATAAGTATAGCCGGTATAAGGCTTGCAGGTATAATAGGAACCCTGGGTGGGGCATTGTTGCTTACATATTATAAGATAGCCGGTCTTCTTATTGGCTATGCAATAATATGTTTCCTTGCTCTTATTGTTATAATATTCTGGCTTGGCAAAAAAGCAGAGACTAACAAAATGGTTTTAGAAGATATAGACCAAAGATTTATAAAAAATTAAATTTTTTTATAATTTACATTAATTACTATAATTGCAAAAATATACAATACAACTTCTATACTCCTCTTTGATAATATATAATTAATTTAAAAAAATTTAAAATTATTTGGAACCGGCTATTATTTCTCCTTCCTCTATATGATTTATTTCTTCAAGTGATTTGCCCTTTGTTTCCGTAGCAAGGAAAATCGTGGCAAGAAGTCCTATTATTGAAAGCCCTGTGAAGAAGAATAAACTCGCACTGAAACCCACATCAGCCACTATAATGGGAAATGTTGTTATTCCAAGAATGGCCCCGATTCTGCTCACAGAAGTTCCAAAGCCCTGTGCTGTTGCCCTGTCCTCTGTTGGAAATAATTCAACCGGATATACGAAATCAGTGGAACCTGGCCCTATAGCTTCTGTAATATAGAATATCAGGAATAAAACAAACAGTGGAGCTGCCACTAAAAGAAATTCCGATTTTGTTGTATAGAAATGTGTAATAATTCCCAGGATGCCAAGAGATACTACCATTCCAGAGAAACCTATTATAGTAATTGCTTTTCTGCCCAGCCTGTCAATTAAAATTATAGCAATAATACTTCCGAGTATTGCAAATGAATCAAATGCTGCAGATCCAAGAACAGAATCCGCTTTGGTAAACCCAAGGAATGTAAGAATTGTGGGGCTGAATATTGAGATACCGTAAAAAGCTGCATCAAATGTAAACCAGAAAATTCCGACAAATAATAAACTCTTTATATATTTCGGGCTTAAAAGGTCCTTCATGGGATTTTTTGTGTCTCTTTTTACTTTCTTTAAATCATCCTCTTTGCCGGTGAGTTCCATTTCCACTTTTCCTGCCTCATCATCCCTGCCTTTATTGGCCAGCCATCTTGCAGATTCAGGTATATCCCTGCGAAGTACGAGTATAATTGCCGCCGGTATTACTCCTATAAGAAACATATACCTCCATGATTCGCTCCCAAGCGGCAATAATAAGTATCCTGTTATTGCCGCAGCAGCTGCACCTACAAACCATGCCATAACATTTGTTGTTAATAATTTACCGCGGTATTTTACAGGTGAAAATTCACTTATTATTGTTGTTCCAATTGCATAATCCGCTCCAAGTCCAAGGCCCAGTATAAACCTCAACGTGAAGAGGGATGCAAAATTGAATGAAAATGCCTCGGCAACGGTCATAATAATAAAAATTACCATATCGTACATATACATGGTTCTCCTGCCATATAGATCAGTAATGTATCCAAAAAGAATTGCTCCCAAAAGCATGCCAATGGTTGTTGATGCACCGATTAATCCTGTTCCCAGGGATGTGTCAAGGCCAAATTGCTTTTTTGACATAACTATTAATGCCACAGAGATTATAGATATGTCAAAACCGTCAAGGAAGGTTCCGCCTATGGATAAAACTGTTATCTTCTTATGCAGGCCGGTCAGGGCTGAGTCATCTAAAACTTTATAGTCCATGGGCTTTCATAAGCATGCATTAATTAAATCTAATCCACATATATTATTTATGGATATAGTATGATATATATTCTACATAATTTCTCGAAAGATATTATCAGGAATATTAAAATTTATATTGAATTTTTCATAGGTTCTGGAAGCATATCCATGATAACTTATCATCAATTGAGAAGGTCCTGCAATATTCAGACAAAATTTGTAAATAATTACCATTTCTTATGCGAATATGTCCAGACATGATATCAGGATAGCCATATTATGGCTTGTACTTTTTTTTGTAATGGTAAGCTCAAATATACCTGCCCCGCTGTATGAAATTTATGCCATATCACTGCATTTCAGTACGGTAATACAGACCTCAATTTTTTCCACATACGTTTTAACATATATACCATCAATGTTATTTGCAGGAAAATGGTCCGACCATAATGGAAGAAAGAACATTATTTCAATCGGATTAATTTTAGCAATTTTTGGTTCTTTATTCTTTATCTTTTCAAACAGTGTAATTAATCTTTTTATAGCAAGGGCTCTTCAGGGCATAGCATCGGGATTTATTGCCGGACCGGCAAGTGCAATGATTCTGGAAAGCAATGACAATAAAAAATATATATCAATTTTAATAGCAACTGCAACAAGTGGTGGCACAGCCATTGGGCCGCTCATTGGAGGTTTTGTCTTTCAATATTTGCCATACCGTTTTATTCTGATATATTTATTATCCATTCTATGGTTAATCTTAATGAGCCTGCTCTTTCCAAGCATTGAGGAAACAGGAGTTAAATTGAAGAAAAAGTTTCAATCGAAATCCTTTAAAATACCGAAAGAGGTTATGCCATTTTTTATAATATCATCAATAAGCGCCTTTATCGTGTGGTCAATAACAGCATTCTACATGTCACTTTCATCCACTTTTATCTTTGAATATTTACATATTACAAATGTGGCAGTAAGCGGTTTAATTGTATTTTTGATGCTTGCAACAGCCGTGATTGTACAGGTCACAGTAAGGTCCAAAAGTGAATTGAAAATGATTATAACAGGTTTAATTTTATCCATGATAGGGCTGGCCGGCATAACTTTTGCCGGCAATAATTCAAATTTCCCATTTTTTATATTAAGCACAATTTTAGCAGGAATTGGCCAGGGGCTTGTATTTCCCGGAAGTGTGTCAATTATTGCATCGGGTGTTCCTGTAAACAGAAAAGCAGAGATAATGTCTGCATTTTACGTGGTGGTCTATATTGGAGTTGGACTCCCTGTAATATTGATCAGCGTTGTTTCCTCATATGTAAATCTGTTTGTTTCCATGGAAATTTATTCTGCAATTGTATTATTGCTGGTTGCAATTACACTTGCATTTATAATGAAACACAGAAATATGTTTGAAAAAACAGCTGTATAATTAAAAAACAATTTAAAATAAAAAAGTGAAGATTTATCAAATATTTTTAATTTATTATAATAAATATTATTTATTATTTTCTTTATTTTTACTTTCCATTTCAAGCAGCATTTTTTTCTTTTCAACTCCCGGTTTATATCCTCCGATGTCCCCGTTTTTCCTTATAACACGATGGCATGGAATTATTAAAGGCACAGGATTTTTGCCGCATGCATTGGCCACAGCCCTGTAAGAATCCGGCATATTTATTTCCAGTGCAATGTCGCTGTAAGTTCTTGTCTCTCCATATGGAATGGATTTAATGGCTGTCCATACCTTAATCTGGAATTCGGTTCCTGAAATATCAACAGGAAGTTTAAGCCTTCCGCCGTCAAGATATTTTAAAATAGCATCCATTCTTTTATTCAATTCATCCGATTCTATAAGACGTGCTTCAGGAAATTCTTTAATTAATGATTTTAATAATTCATCTTTGTTGTTTCCAATATTTAAACTGCATATTCCATCCTTTGTTTCTGCAACCATTATTGTTCCTATTCCTGATTCGGATGAAATATATTTAATGATACAGCCTTTTCCTCCATTTCTGTACTGTCTTATGCTCATTCCGATTTTTGTATTTGAATTGCCGGAAACCCAGCTCTGGGAATTCTGGCCTGTTAAATAAACTGCCTCTGGAACAGGTATTCCATCTTTTAAATTTTTTTTAAATAGAAATATTCTGCGCTCTTCCAGATATTTTTTAGTGGAAATGCCCATTATGTCAATAAAAATTCTGTTTATTTTGTATTTATTAATACCAAAACGGTTTTCAAGTGTTGATAAAGTAATATCGCTTTCTGTATTGGTTTTTATAAAATCGCATATTTCCGAAACGAGTTTAAATTTGTCCATTCTATTTACATTCACAATGATGTATTTATATTTATAAACTTATAAATCTTTTGTCTGATTATTGCTATAAATATATTTAAAATACATTTCCGGTTATAACAGTGCAAGAATCGTTAATTTTTTTCAACATATACCATAATAAAATAACTCCTGGCAATATATTATTATTTCTGTGTTTATGAGTTTTATGATATTTTAAATTGAGTTCAATTTAAATGCAGCACTGATATAAAATGGATATTTTACATTTCATAAATTTAGCATAAATGCATTGTGAATATTTTGTTTAATATAAAAACTCCGGCCAGAATAATAATAATAAACAAAAAAAATATATTATAGAAAAATCGCTGTAAAACATTATTCCATATTTCTCCAATTCATCCTGAAAGTCTACAGAAATTGGAATAAAATTTACTTAATATTTGCTTTGAATAACCTAAAGTCCAGTGAAGGTATCCAAAAATCCTCATCAACTTTTGAGATTTTAATAATTAAAAAAGCCACATTGCCAAATTTCATAATTCCGGTTTCATATGCATCACTGTCTGTTTCAAATATACCAGCCAATTTCTTTCCTTTTATCAAAGCGTATTTCCCTTCATTCTCTTTTACCAGTGTATCTCTAATCCCGTCGTAATAAGTATATTCTTCAGATAACGGAGTTTGTTGACTCATACCATTTATATATAATCATATAACATATTAATTTTTACACTTTAAACAAAATTATTTAATATATAAATATAGTTGCAATATAAGTGTTAATTAAAATTAATAGCATTGATTCAGGTAAGTTAAAGCATGTGTGATTCACCCGAAATCATTAAAAGCTTTCAATATTTATTTCCTGATAGGATATTGCGCATAAATAATTAATTATCATATCATATATTTCCCTGCTATTTAGCATAAAAGCAGTTGAAAGATGACATTAAAATTATAAAAGTATAATATTTCCTGTAATAATCTCTGCAGCGTTCTTTCAGTGGCACTGTGGCCTGGAAAGGAAACAGCCTGGAAATCTCTGGAAGAATTAAATAAATCTTAAATTATTAATCGGAATTTATTAAATTTATTACAATATCCGGCCTGTCAGATCCTATGGCATCAACACCTGAATTTAATGAATTTGAAATATCTTCCGGAGTGTTTGGAGCCCATGTACTCACTTTCAAACCGCCTCTGTGGCATCTTTCAACATAGGAGCTGGTCAATCCTTCATAGTTTATTGCTATGGTATCACAGCCGCATTGTTTTACCATTGATACAGGATCTATTGGAAAGCCTGCGATTAATGCCCCGCACATCAATGCCGGAAATTTCTGTTTCATCATCAAAAGTGCATCATGGAAAAATGATATAATTACGCTTCTTTTTATGAGTTCCGGCTTTCTTATGAATAGATTTATTAATGAATCAACTGTTTCAATGGATTTCAGTTCTATCACAACCGGAATATGTATTGAATTCATTACATCTTCCAGCACCGGTATATTTTCTGATCCATTAAGCTTTATATTTCTTAAATCATCGATGTTCATATCTTTTATCTTAAGGTCAATGCCGGCCATTCTCTTCAAATCAGGGTCATGTATCACTGCCAGATTTTTGTCTTTTGTAATCTGTATATCGCATTCCACAGCATCCACTCCAAGTTTTTCAACTCCTGTAAATGCAGAAATGGAGTTTTCCTTAAACAAATCACCACCGCCTCTGTGGGCAATTACCATAACTTCCCTTCCTCTGTATCTGTAAGGCATAACCTGCTCATCAGAATTATCTATATATAAAATTGTATATTATTTTAATAATAAATGTTAAAGATTGATAATGTCCAAAATGTTGTGTAGATTTAAGACCTGCCTTAATCATAACCATAATATTTGTATTTCGTGACAAATTAAAGTCCGAAATAAAAAAGTAAATAAAGAATACAGATAATAAAAAATTCGGATTATATAAGAAATTGAATTATTATTAAATGGTAAGAAACAGATTTAAATATTCATCATCTGTTGCTTTTTTCATTTCTTTTATAAATTTTTCCAGTTCTTTCTGTATTTTCTCTGGTTTGTCTTTTAATAATTCAG
>JABEBX010017410.1_pt1 | contig 26982 bp, 24 predicted proteins | sample 7245971 | NCBI WGS metagenome assembly JABEBX01 (sample SAMN14506365, study PRJNA622280) | hot springs metagenome | biome: hot spring [ENVO:00000051]|acidic hot spring [ENVO:00002120]; feature: spring [ENVO:00000027]|sediment [ENVO:00002007]; material: sediment environment [ENVO:01001048]... | reverse complement strand
AGATCACGGCGGGAATGCCGTGTTCGGCGTAAAGCCGCACATCGGTGTAGAGCGGGGTGCCGATGACCGGGACGGGTTCGCCGAACACGGTTTGCGCATGACGCTGCAGCGGCGTGGCCAGGCGCTCGAAACCGGGAATGGGTTTGAGCGCACGCGCCAGAAGCATGCGGCGAATGTCCACGGTGATGCCGGAAACCGTGGTGGCGGCCTGTTCGATCACGCGCCGCAACTCTGCTTCGACTGTGGCCGGGTCTTCTTCGGGAATCATGCGGCGGTCAAGCTTGAGCACCACCTTGCCCGGCACCACGTTGGTGTTGGTGCCTCCTTCGATCAGCCCGACGTTGAGATACGGGTGGTCGATGCCTTGCACCTGCGAATGCACCTTGCGGTAGATCGCGTTCTGGGCATAGAGGGCGTTCAGAATGGCCACCGCGCCCTGCAGTGCGTCCACGCCGGTATGCGGAATGGCGGCGTGCGCCATAACGCCGTGCACCGTCACTTCGAGTTGCAGGCAGCCGTTGTGGGCGTTAACCACCTGATAGCTGAAACCGGCGGCGATTTCCAGGTCGGGCTTGGTGAGACCATGCTCCAGCAGCCAGCCGGGGCCGAGGGTGCCGCCGAATTCTTCGTCGTAAGTGAAGTGCAGTTCGACGCCACCCTTGAGCGGCACGCCCAGCGCTTCAAGGGCGCGCACGGCAAAGGTGTAGGTGGTGAAGTCGCATTTGCTTACGGCGGCGGCGCGGCCGTAGAGCTTGCCGTCTTCGATCTCGCCGCCGTAGGGGGGGTGCGTCCAGCCTTCGCCCGGTGGCACCACGTCGCCGTGGGCATTGAGCGCGATGACCGGGCCGCCCGCGCCATAGTTGCGCCGCACGATGAGGTTGGTGATGGACTCCAGGCCCTGTTCCTTGCAGGCTTCGGCGGGAATGGCGATTTTTTCGGCCATCAGGCCGAAGTCGGCAAGCAGCTCGGCGGTGCGTTCGGCGTGCGGGGCGTTGTTGCCCGGCGGGGTGTCGGTGGGCACGCGAACCAGTTCCTGCAGCATGCGGGTCTGTTCGTCGAAGTGGGTATCGACCCATCGGTCGAGGGCGGCGTAGGTCGTTGAGTCGCGAGTGGTGTCGGTCATGATGCGGCGAGGGTGTCGAGGAGATGTTGGAAGGCGGCGCAGGCGAGGTCGAGATCGTCGGCCGTGCTGGATTCGAGCGGGTTGTGGCTGATGCCGGCGTTTTCGCCGCGCACGAACAGCATGGCCTGCGGCATGACGGTGTGCAGCATCATGGCGTCGTGTCCGGCGCCGCTGGGCAGGTGATGCAGCGGCAGGCCGAGTGCGGCGACTGCGCGTTCCCAGTGTTGTTGCAGTGCCGGGTCGCTGGTGGCGGCCTGCTCGCGCATGGTTTGTTCGAGGGTGAAGCGCAGCTTGCGGCGGGCGCAAATGGCGGCCAGCTCGGTGCGGGTGTCGACCATTACGGCGTCGCGCTGGGTATTGTTGGGCGCGCGGATGTCGAGGCTGAAGCGGCAGCGGCCGGGCACCACATTGATCGACCCGCCGGGCACTTCAAGCAGCCCGACGGTGCCGACGCTATCGCCATCGGCGGCGGCGCGGCGCTCGAGAAACAGCGCCAGTTCGGCGGCGGCGCAGGCGGCATCGCGGCGCGCGTTCATCGGCGTGGTGCCGGCGTGGCTGGCCATGCCGATGATCTCGCCGACGCAGCGTACGCTGGCGTTAATCGAGGTAACGATGCCCAGCGGCAGATCGAGCGCATTCAGCACCGGGCCCTGTTCGATGTGCACTTCGACGAAGCCGAGGTAACGCGCCGGATCGCGGCGCAGCGCCGCAATGGCGGGCAAGTCTGCGGGTAGTCCGGCGTGTCGCATGGCGTCGCGCATGGAAATGCCGTCGCGGTCTTGCTGGTCGAGCCAGGCAGCCTTGAACGCGCCGGTGAGCGCGCCCGAGCCGAGGAAGGTGGCCTTGTAGCGCTGTCCTTCCTCTTCGGCGAAGGCCACGACTTCGAGGCCGAAGGGCAGGCGCCGACCCGCGCGGTGCATGGCGCGCACGCAGGCCATGGGAATGAAGTGGCCGATGCGGCCGTCGTACTTGCCGGCGTTGCGCACGCTGTCGTAATGGCTGCCGGTAAGCAGGCGCGGGGCTGCGGGGTCGCTGCCTTGGTAGACGCCGACCACATTGCCCACGGCGTCGATGTCCACCGTATCGAAACCGCATTCGCGCATGGTGGCGGCAATCTCGGCGGCCGCGGCGCGGTGCGCGTCGGTGAGGTAGGTGGTGGTGAGTTCGCCGCGTTCTTTCCACGCCGGTTCGCTGTGCGTGGCGAGGTGTTCACACCAGTCCCACACGCGGTTGCCTTGTTCCGGCACGAAGCCGAATTTGTCGTTCAGCCGCAGTTCGGCAATGCGGTGGATCTGGCGCAGGGCTTCGGCAAACTCGAAGTCCGGCGGGTTGTCGGTGCGGCGCTCCAGCGTGGCGATGATCGTCGCCCGGCTCAACCCGGCGCCGCGCGGACCGCGCACTGCGAGGATGAAGGGCCAGCCAAAGCGCGCGGTGTATTCGGCGTTGAGCGCGTTGATGCGGGCGAACTCATCGGGAGTGCAGTGCGACAGGCCGGCGCGCGATTGTTCATCCGTGGATTCGGCTGTGAGCTGGCCCGCTACGGCCGCCTTGCCCGCCAGCTCGGGGTGAGCGCGAATCAGGCTGAGTTGTTCATCGCGGCTGGCCTGGCGCACCGTCTGCACCAGCGCCGCCTTGAGGGCGGCCAGGGTGGCAAAGGGGCGGGCCACCCAGGTGCGCGCGGCAATCCAGGGCGAGTGTTCATAGACGCCGTCGAGCAGGTCGGTGAAAGTCGGCGCCGACGCGGCGTTGAGTTCAGCCAGAGTGGGCATGATCACTCCCAGACAAAAGCGGTGGCCGCATCGAAGGGATGCTCGGCCTGCCAGTGACGCGCAATGTCGATACGGCGCGCGATCCACACCCGGTCGTGGCGCTGCACATGGTCGAGAAAGCGCTGCAGCGCGCGGATGCGGCCGGGCCTGCCGAGCAGGCGCGCGTGCATGCCGATGCTGAGCATTTTCGGCTGATCTTCACCTTCGGCGTAGAGCGCGTCGAAACTGTCGCGCAGGTAGATGTAGAAGTCTTCGGCCTGTGCAAAGCCCTGGGGCAGAGCGAAGCGCATGTCGTTGTTGTCCAGGGTGTAGGGCACGACCAGATGGGGCGCAAGGCTGCCGTCGGTCTTGCGCACCTGCAGCCAGAACGGCAGGTCGTCGCCGTAATAGTCGCTGTCGTAGGCGAAGCCGCCGAAGTCGGCCACCAGGCGGCGGGTGTTGGGGCTGTCGCGGCCGGTGTACCAGCCCAGAGGACGCACGCCGCAGACGGCTTCAATCGCCTCCATGCCCAGCCGCATGTGCTCGCGCTCGGTGGCTTCGTCGAGGTTTTGATAATGAATCCAGCGCCAGCCGTGACAGGCGATTTCATGACCGAGTTCCACGCAGGCGCGGGCTAGGTCGGGTGTACGTTGCAAGGCCATGCCCACGCCGAAGACCGTGAGCGGCAAGCCGCGGCGCTCGAACTCGCGCAGGATGCGCCACACGCCGGCGCGCGAGCCGTATTCATAAATGCTCTCCATGCTGAGGTGCCGCGCCGGGTAGGCGGCGGGATTGAACAGTTCGGAGAGGAACTGCTCGCTGCCCGCGTCGCCATGCAGCACGCAGTTCTCGCCGCCCTCTTCGACATTGAGCACGAACTGCAGCGCCACGCGGGCCTTGCCCGGCCAGTTGGCCTGAGGCGGGTTGCGACCGTAGCCGACGAGGTCGCGGGGATAGGGTGGGATGGACATATTTAACTTTCAGGCCGCGTAGCTGCCCAACGCCTGCGCGAGATCGACGCTGCTGGTTCTCGGGTGATAGAGCAGACTGTTTTCGGTGGCCAGAAGATGGGCCTCCATCAAAGCCTTGGCCTTGGCAACGTCGCGTGCTTCCAGGGCTTTGAGGATGTCGACGTGTTCGTCTGACGAATGCTGCGCCGCGCGCGACGACTGGTACATGAGCGTGATAAGGGCGCAGCGCGAGATCAGTTCCGACAGAATCTGCGCCAGCACATGGTTGCCGATGCGCTCGGCCATCAGCACATGAAAATCGCCCAAGAGCCGCGTGCGACCCGTCACATCCACACGGTTTACCACGGCCTGCTCCTGCTTGAGGTGGGCACGCAGGGCGCGGAAATCGCTCGCCACGGCCTTTTCGCAAAACTCCTCGACCAGATGCTGTTCGAGCATTCGTCGCACCGCGAACACCTGCTGCGCTTCCTCGACTGAAGGTTGCGAGACAAAGGCGCCCCGGGCGGGCTCCAGCGTGACCAAATGATCGCGCGCGAGCTGGAACAAGGCTTGCCGCACGATGGTGCGCGACACCCCGTAGATCGCCGCAATCTTTTGCTCGGTGAGCTTGGCGCCGGGCGCCAGACGGTGTTCGATGATGGCTGCGGTGATGGCTGCGACGATGGTCTGCGTCGAGTCAGGCAGCGGACTTTCGGCAGCGGCCACCGCACTCATGATCGTTCCAGCTGGGGTTTGTTGGGCCTTCGAGGTTTTTTTGCGGCTTGCTGTCATGGCTTCACTCCTTGCGATGTTTTCCGGGAGGGTGTTTGCTGTCTCCAGGGCGTGTTCACTTGCAGCGTCTGCATTGTTGTGATTCCGTTTGACATGCAATAGCATACAACTTAAATTGCTATTGTATGCAAAAAATGTAGACCGAAATCAACGAATGGATCGATGACCACAATGGGCACCTTGACCACACACATTCTTGACACCGCGCATGGACGGCCGGCCGCTGCCGTGCAGATCGATCTGTACGCCGAGCAAGGCGCAGAGTGGGCGCTGCTGCGTTCCGTGCAGACCAATGCCGATGGTCGTTGCGATGCGCCGCTGCTGCAAGGCGCCGATCTGCAGCCCGGAAGATACCGGCTGGTGTTCCAGATCGGCGCCTATTTCAGGGCGCTCGGGCTGACCCTGCCGCAGCAGCCCTTTCTCGATCAGATTCCCCTGGAGTTCGGCGTGGCCGATGCGCAGCAGCACTATCACGTGCCCTTGCTGGTGTCGCCCTGGAGTTATTCGACTTACCGTGGCAGTTAGACATCACGGACGACTGTTTGCTGTTTTATTTCCACAATCATCAAGGGACAAGAAATGAATAAACAACTCGCCATCATGACCATCGCTTTGGGCTTGGGTCTGAGTGCTGTGGCCCACGCCCAATCCAGCGTCCAACTCTACGGAACCGTTGATCTAGGTATTGAGCACTTCAACAACGGTGCTGGAAGCGTCAACAAGTTAGGCAACGGCATCCTCAACCCCAGCGTCATCGGGCTCAAAGGCCAGGAAGATTTGGGTGGCGGTACTTCGGTGTTTTTTCAGACCGAGACTTCGTTCTGTGCCAATGGCGTCGCCCCGGGGGCCACCAGTGCCAGCGCGCAATTCTGCGGCCCGGGTTTTATGGGCCGCACCAGTATCGTTGGATTGAAAGGTGACTATGGCACGTTCCAGATGGGGCGCATGTTTACTCTCAGCAATGGCGACTTCTACGTCATCGATCCCTTGCACAGCGATAGTCTGAGTCCGTTCGGCAATACCAATGTCGCCACTATCGGCGAGCCCGTCTGGTACAGCCAGGCAATTGCCTATTACTCGCCCAGCATCAACGGCTTCAATGCCGCGGCCATGTACCAGTTTGGCGATGGCATCGGCCTCAACAAAACGACTGGCGCCTACAACCTGCATTTGGGCTATGCGCAGGGGCCATTATTTATCGGCCTGGATTACGAGAATCAGAAAGGCCCGAATGATGTCACAGCACTCAAGCACACCATGCTGGCTGCAGCCTATGACTTCAAGGTGGTTCGTATTGGGGCTTATGTGGCGCGTAACAGACCTGACCCCAGCAGCGGCAATCCCAGCTTGAATGCCTACGCTGTGACGGCAAGTGTGCCTTACGGCGCGGCGACCTTCATTGGCGAATTCGCCTTGCAGAGCGACAAGACCGTGGCGCGTCCGAATACCCGCATGGTCAATCTGGGCGTGCGTTATGCCTTATCCAAACGCACTTCACTCTATGCCATGTATGCGCGTGCGACGAACTACTACTACTTTGTGAACGAAGTCGATGCCTTCGGCAACAACAACGCACCTACGGCCGCCAGTGGTTCGGGGGCTGCTTCCACAGGCATCGCATTGGGCCTCAGCATGAATTTTTGAAATCAACCCTTCGTCGCAGCGGCCAACACGCCAAGGGCATCGCGCCTTTTGGCACGCGACCTTGATGACTTTCGCAGAGCCTGCCGTGGCGGAAGTCGACTTCATATGACCCTTTAGGAGACGTCATGATGAGCGACTTGATGACCACCATCCTGCCCTACGCCATGAACTGGGCCGATCTGCTGCTGCGTTGGCTGCACGTCATTGTGGCGATTGCCTGGATTGGTTCTTCGTTTTATTTCGTCTGGCTCGACAACAGCCTTGAAAAACCTACCGACCCGGAGTTGAAGGCCAGGGGAGTGGATGGGGAACTGTGGGCGGTGCATGGCGGGGGCTTCTACAACCCGCAGAAATACAGGGTCGCGCCGAAGAACCTGCCGCAGCATCTGCACTGGTTTTATTGGGAGAGCTATTCCACCTGGCTGTCGGGATTTGCTCTGCTCTGCGTGCTTTACTTCTATCACGCTGGCATTTTCATCGTCGATCCGCGGGTGTTTGCCTGGAGTTCGCCGGGGTACGCGGTGGCGGCCATGCTGGGCTTTCTCGTCGTCGGCTGGTTGGTCTATGACGGCATCTGCCGCGTGTTCGGCCAAGGCAAGAAGGGCGACCTCACCGTGGGCATTCTGGTCGCGGTGTATGTGCTCATTGCGGCCTGGCTGGCCTGCCATTTGTTTGCCGGGCGGGCGGCGTTTCTGATCATCGGCGCCATGCTCGGTTCCTCGATGAGTGCCAATGTGTTTTTCTGGATCATCCCCGGTCAGCGCCGGGTAGTGGCGGCCATGCGCGCTGGCCAAACGCCCGACCCGATGGATGGCAAGCGCGGCAAGCAGCGCAGTGTGCACAACACCTACTTCACCCTGCCGGTGCTGTTCGCCATGCTGTCCAACCATTACAGCTTCGTGTATGACGCGCCGAACAACTGGCTGGTGCTGGTGCTGATGATGTTGGCCGGCGCGCTGATCCGCCAGTTCTTCGTGCTCAAACACAAAGGCGCCTGGAAGTGGCAATACTGGATCGTGGGTGGCGGCCTCATTATGGCCGTGGCGGTGGCGCTCGCGCCCAAGCCGCAGCCCTCGTTGGCAAACGCGAAACCGATCACGTTCGCGCAGGTGCAGCACATCGTGCAGGAGCGCTGCCTGTTGTGCCACTCCGGTGCTGCGGCCAGCAAAGGCGTGCGGCTGGATTCGGCGTCAGACATCGTCAGCCACGCGCAGGCGATTTATCAGCAGGTGGTGGTGCTCAAGGCCATGCCGCTGAACAACGCTACGCAGATGACCGATCTGGAGCGTGCCGAAATCGGTCAGTGGATCAAAGACGGCGCCAAGCCCTGAGACATCGCGACGACGTTCACCACGACACAAAACAATCAACAGGAGACCACCATGAACCCAGCCATCGCACCGGCGGTATCTGAAAACGCACCGCATCCGGTTGATGAAGTTTTGCCTGCTGGCAAGCTGGTCGCGCTGGGCATCCAGCATGTGCTGGTGATGTACGCGGGCGCCGTGGCGGTGCCGCTGATCATCGGCTCGGCGCTGAAGCTGCCGGTGGAGCAGATCGCGTTGCTCATCACGGCCGACCTGTTCATCTGCGGGGTGACCAGCATCATTCAGTCGCTCGGGCTCACTCCCTGGTTCGGCATTCGCATGCCGGTGATGATGGGCATGACCTTCGCCTCGGTCACGCCGATGATCGCCATCGCCACCACGCCCGGTATGGGCCTGCAGGACATCTTTGGCGCCATCATCGCCGCAGGCGTATTCGGGCTACTGATCGTGCCCTTTGCCTGCCGCCTGATGGGCATGTTCCCGCCTGTGGTCACCGGCTCGGTCATCACCATCATCGGCATTTCGCTCATGCAGGTTGGCATTCAGTGGGCTGTCGGTGGGGCGTGGCTCAAACCCATGATTGCCGATACCTCACCGCACGCGGCCGCAGGCAGCCTAGTTCCCAACCCGGCTTATGCCTCGATGGAAAACCTGGGCATCGCTCTGTTCGTGCTGGTGGTCATTCTGTTCATCAGCAAATTCGGCCGCAGCTTCCTCAAAAACATTTCGGTGCTGATCGGTCTGGTGCTTGGCAGCGTGGCGGCCGCCTTGCTGGGGCTGATGCATTTCGATCAGGTCGCCAAGGCCGATGCTTTCCATCTGGTCATGCCGTTTCAGTTTGGTGTGCCGCAATTCGCCATCGGCCCGATCGTGACCCTGTGCGTGGTGGAGCTGGTGGTGTTCGTCGAATCGGCCGGCATGTTCTTCGCGCTGGGCGACATTGTCGGGCGCAAGGTGGGTCGCACCGAGCTGGGGCGCGGTCTGCGGGTCGATGCTTTGGGCACCATTTTGGCCGGCATGTTCAACACCTTTCCCACCACCTCGTTTTCGCAGAACATCGGCTTGGTGGGCATGACCGGCGTGCGCAGCCGCTGGGTGACGGTGACCGGCGGTGTCATCATGCTGCTGCTTGGGCTGATGCCCAAACTGGGTGCGCTGGTGGCGGCGATCCCCCAGCCTGTGCTGGGCGGTACCGGTATCGCCATGTTCGGCATGGTGGCGGCCACGGGCATCCGCATCCTCAGCGAGGTTGATTACAAGAACAATCGCAACAATCTGCTCATCGTCGCACTGGGCATCGGCTTTGGCATGATTCCTCTGGTGGCGCCACAATTTTTCATCCACTTCCCCGAAGTTCTCGCGCCCATGCTGCACAGCGGCATTCTGCTCACCGCCGTGGTGGCGTTTTTGCTCAATGCCTACTTCAACGGGTTCGGCACCCTGGATGCCAAGGGCCTTCTGGATCGGGAACACGCGGCAGAAGACGGGGCCAAATTGCGCTGATGGCCCGCGCAGCCCTGGCTGCAGATTCGCGGGTTTGCTCTGCTATGGTTCAGGAGACCACAATCCCTGTCGCGTTACCCGGATGCATCTTCTCGTTCTCGACGTTGGCAATACCCGGCTGAAATGGGGCCTCTATGCGCGCCCGCAACGCAACGCGGAGTTGCTCGCCGGCGGGGCCATGCTGCTGGAAGAGGTCGATCAACTCAGCAGCGTGCTGGCGGCACAGCCTCGCGCCGAGCGGGTGATCGGTTGTGCCGTCGCCGGTGCAGTGGTCACCGCGCGGGTGTGTGCCGAGCTCGATGCGCTTGGGCTGCGCTGCAACTGGATCAGCGCGCAGGCCGCGCAATGCGGGCTGCGCAACAGCTATGCCGTGCCCTCATTGCTGGGTGCGGATCGTTGGGCGGCGCAACTGGGCGCGCGCCAGCGCGTGCCCGATCAGGCGGCGATGGTCATCAGCGTGGGGACGGCCGTCACCGTCGATTGCCTCAGCCGCGAAGGGGTGTTCATCGGCGGCATCATCCTGCCCGGCTTTGGGTTGATGCTCAAGGCGCTGGAGATGGGCACGGCTGGGCTGCGCGTGCCCGAAGGCGACATCGCGGAATTTCCCACCAATACCAGCGATGCCTTGATGACCGGCGGCGCCTTGGCCATTGCGGGCGCGGCGCGGCAGATGCATGCGCGTCTGCAAGCGCGGGAAGCGGGCGAGGTGGTTGTGCTGCTGACCGGCGGCGCGGCACCCAAGCTGCGCGACGCCCTGGGGCTGCCGCATCAGCATGTCGAACATCTGGTGTTCGAAGGCTTGCTATGCATTGCGGGGAACGCGCAGCCGCAGACGGATCAAAGCACGTAGCGCGACAGGTCTTCGTCGCGGGCGATATCGCCCAGACGTTCGTTGACCATCGCCGCATCGACTTTCACGGTGCTGTGCTGCGCGCCATCGGCATGAAACGACACCTCTTCGAGCAGCCGCTCCATCACCGTGTGCAGCCGCCGCGCGCCGATGTTCTCGGTCTTTTCGTTGACCTGAAAGGCCACTTCTGCCATGCGGCGAATACCGTCTGCGGTGAACTCGACTTGCACGCCGTCGGTGGCGAGCAACGCGGCGTACTGCTTGGTGAGGCTGGCATCGGTACTGGTGAGAATGGCCTCGAAATCTGCGACCGAGAGCGACTCCAGTTCCACCCGGATGGGAAAGCGCCCCTGTAGTTCGGGAATCAGGTCGGAAGGCTTGGCGACGTGAAACGCCCCGCTGGCGATGAACAGAATGTGATCGGTGCGCACCATGCCGTATTTGGTGCTGACCGTGGTGCCTTCCACCAGCGGCAGCAGATCGCGCTGCACGCCCTGGCGCGACACATCGGCGCCCTGGGTGTCGCTGCGCGAGGCGACCTTGTCGATCTCGTCGAGGAACACAATGCCGTTCTGCTCCACCGCGCGCAGCGCGCCCGCCTTGATCTCGTCCTCGTTGACCAGTTTGGCGGCCTCTTCGTCGATCAGCAGCTTCTGCGCTTCGCGCACCGTCACCTTGCGCGTCTTGCTGCGCGTCTGGCCCAGATTGGCGAACATTGAGCGGATCTGCTCGGTCATGTCCTCCATGCCGGGCGGGCCCATGATGTCCACGCTGGCCGGATGCACGGCAAGGTCGATCTCGATTTCCTTGTCATCGAGCTGGCCCTCGCGCAGACGCTTGCGCAGCATTTGGCGCGTGGGATTGGTCTCGGTGACCGATGGGGTATGCCCGCTGGAGTCCGCCGGCGCGGGCAGCAGCACGTCGAGAATGCGGTCTTCCGCGCGGTCTTCGGCGCGGGTGCGCTGCTGGCGCATGGCGGTTTCGCGCGCCAGCTTCACCGCGGCCTCCATCAGGTCGCGGATGATGGTGTCCACATCGCGCCCGACGTAGCCCACTTCGGTGAACTTGGTAGCCTCGACCTTGATGAACGGCGCATCGGCCAGCTTGGCCAGACGGCGCGCAATCTCTGTTTTGCCCACGCCGGTAGGGCCGATCATCAGAATGTTTTTTGGGGTGATTTCGTGCCGCAGCGGCTCGGCGACCTGCTGACGGCGCCAGCGGTTGCGCAGGGCGATGGCCACCGCCTGCTTGGCCTTGGCCTGGCCGATGACAAAACGGTCGAGCTCGGAGACGATTTCTCGGGGAGTCATATTCATGGTCTTACTCACCCAGGGTTTCGATGGTGTGCGACTGGTTGGTGTAGATGCAGATGTCGCCCGCAATCTTCAGCGATTGGGCGACGATCTCGCGCGGGCTCAGCGCGGTGTGTTCCAGCAAGGCTCGGGCGGCTGACTGGGCGTAGGCCCCGCCGGAGCCGATGGCGACGATGCCGTATTCGGGTTCGAGCACATCGCCATTGCCGGTGATGATGAGCGAGTGCTCGGCATCGGCTACCGAGAGCATGGCCTCCAGGCGGCGCAGCATGCGGTCGGTGCGCCAGTCCTTGGCCAGTTCGACCGCGCTGCGCAACAACTGTCCCTGGTGCTTCTCCAGCTTGGCTTCGAAGCGCTCGAACAGCGTAAAGGCATCGGCCGTTCCCCCGGCGAAGCCAGCCAGAATCTGGTTGTTGTAGAGCCTGCGCACTTTGCGCGCAGTGGATTTGACGACGATATTGCCAAGCGTCACTTGCCCGTCGCCGCCCAGGGCCACGGTAGCGCCGCGGCGCACGCTGAGGATGGTGGTGCCGTGATATTGATCCATGCCGGGATGTAAGGGTGGGAGTAGAAAACTCAAGAGGCGGCAGTGTGGCAACCCGGCAGTGCAAGCGCCGCTTTGCCGCAGCCGGACGGCGCCGAGCAGAACCTCAGTCGCGACGCAGCTGAATGAGGGCGTGCTCGTGCAGGCCGAGGATGCTGAACAGACCGGCGATCAGCCGGTGTACGCCGGTGAACTGCAGGGTCTTGCCCTGATCGTGTTGCATCATGGCCCAGTTGAGCAGGGCGCCTGCGCTCGAAAAATCGATACGGCGCAACTGACGCAGGGAAATGCTCATCTGTTCATGCGCTTTGGCCGCCTGCTCAAGCGGGTTCAGAAAGTCGCTTGAACTGCCGAGAATCTCGCCGCTGAGATGCAACTGTGCCGAGCGCGAGCCGCCATTGCCCAAAACGGAATTCGGGCTGATCCCTGAGTTCTGAAACGCAACTGGCTGTGTGGATGCCTCAGGCGCCGCGTTGCCGTCCACGCCGACGAGTTCGACTCTGGCGCGGCTGGCCTCCCAGGTCGGAGGCGAGATTTCGTAGGTCACGCAGTAGTCGAGCGCGATGGCGTCGAAATCGTCCTGCTGGTTGACCAAGCGCAGCAACTCCAGACGCAAGGCCCACCATTGCGGATCGGCCTCGCGCTGCATGGCGGGCGCCTGCGCTTGGCAAAGGGACAGCAGGGTATTCGCGCCGTTCAGGGCGACGGTGCAGGCGGTGCTGTTGATTTTTTTCAGCGACTCAACCAGTGCGGACAAGGCGGTTGGCGTGATGGTGCGCACCTCCTCGAAGCTCAATTCAAGCGCCGAGGGCGCATTGAGCAGCAGCTTGCGCAAACGCTCGGTTTGGACGGCATCGACCGATGCAGAAAAAACCAGCGAGGGCTTGAAGTGGTTTGACGCTGGCGCGGGCGCCGCAGCGGGCGCGGGCAGGCCGTCTTCGGCCATCGGCGCCGAGGTCTGGAATCGGCTGACGAAATCGGTCACCAGGGCTTCGAACTTGTCGATCTGCCCCGAGGCGCGGAACAAGTCAAACAGCGCCAGCCAGAGCTCTTTCTCCGAATCCAGATCCTGCGAGTTGGAAATCGCGTCGCGCAAGGCCGACTCGGCGGCGACATCATCGCCATTGGCGAAGTCCATCACCGCCTGATCGAACAAGGGATTGGAGCTCAAAGCCTCGTGCACTTCCACGGCGAAGAAGGCGCTGGGCATGAAGTCATTGCTCGATCGCAGCCAACTGTCGCCCGAGGGCGCCGAGGTGTGCGGCGGCAGAGCGTCGGCGCTCAGGCGGGTGGCTGCCGCCAGCGTAGGCTGCTCGTCGAACGACACGGCAGCCGGTTGCGACTTGCGCACCTGCGCTGGCGGCGCGCTGGGTACGAAGGGGACGGTGGGGGCGTAGCCAACAGGCGGCAGCGTAGGCGGCTCACCCGGCGCCGTGGTCGGGCCGGACTGCGACGGCACACCGGTCGCGGGTTGCGTTGTCAGACCGCCCGGCTTAGTGATCAGAGTGGTATCGGCATAGGCCGTATCCACCTTGAAGTGCATCGTTCCAGTCGTCTGCGACTCGGGCGATAGCGTCCCCGCCGTCAGGGATGGGGGCGCGAAGGTGAGTGGCGGTTTGGCCTGTGATGGCTGGTGGCTTTGGGGGGGCAGACTTTGGGGAAGAGATCGGGTCGTAGGCGCAGGCATCTGCCGCGTGACCGGCGCGCGACTGCGGGTTGCGGCAGAGGCGTGATCACCCGCCATCGACTTTTCGATCTCGTTGATTTTTCGCAGGGTTTCGTCCCGGTCGTGTACCGGGGTGGGCTGGGACGTCAGATCCGGAACATTGGTCTGCAGGCTGTCATCCATGCCCAGATCGGTGGCCTCGCGCCTGCGTAGCTTGCGCAGGCCGTCGAGTTCGCGCTTGCGGATGAAATCGTCCTGACGCTTCTGGTCCTCGCGGGCCTTGACCCGGGCGAGGTTTTCATGCTCTTGAAGGGCCTGTTCGTCGGTTAGCGACCAGTCGCGGGTCGGGTTCTTGACAAAAGAACCCACTCGCTTCCAGAAACCGCCTGAATCAGAACTGCTCATGCCTGAGTTGCCCGCAAATCGCGCCAGCCGCAGGGAGGCGACAGGTCTTCAATCAATCGTTGAACATTTTCTGCTTGAGTTCGCGGCGTTGCTGCGCTTCGAGCGACAGGGTGGCCGTCGGCCGGGCCAGCAGACGGCCGATGCCAATGGGCTCGCCTGTTTCTTCGCACCAGCCATATTCGCCGCTTTCGATGCGCTGCAGCGACTGGTCAATTTTTTTCAGCAGCTTGCGCTCACGGTCGCGGGTGCGCAACTCCAGCGCGTGCTCTTCTTCGATGGTGGCGCGATCGGCCGGGTCGGGGACCAGCAGCGTGTCTTCGCGCAGATGCTCGGTAGTTTCGCCCGCGCTCTTGATCAGATCGTCGCGCATGGTGCTGAGCAGACGCTTGAAGTAGTCGAGCTGGACTTCGTTCATGTATTCCGACTCGGGCATGGCCAGCAATTCTTGCTCGGTCAGTTCGGAGGCAGACTTGTGCTTCCAGGCATTGGCATGCTTGGGATCGGATTTTCTGGGGGTGGGTTCGATGGTTGTGCTGCTCATGGAACTTCTGTCGAGTCGGATAGGTTCAGGCGACCCCATGGCCGCCGACAAGGGTTTTGAGGCGTGGAGTTTACTCACGCCAGACGAAGATGAGCGCCGAAGCGCCGGGGAAGCGGTGACTTTTTTGGCAGGTGCGGCAGAGACGGCTGGTGCGGTTTGCGCCGCTGTAGCTTTAGCGGCTGACTTGGCGGGCACAACTTTGTCGGGCACTACTGGCGCCGCCTGAACGACTGGCGCCGCCTTGGTCTTGGCTGCAACTGGTTTGACTGCGGGTTTTTTGTCTGCCGCCGCAGGCTTGCTCTTGCCTGGGGCTGCGACCGCTTTTTGAGACGACTTGACCACGAAAATCCTCCCGAACTTTCCCATCCGACGGCCCATTGCCGCCTGATTTGCTGCGTAGCCCGGCACGGACGAAGTGAATTCGTCGTGCGCTGACCGCGCGCTGATTTGAACGTGTGGAGCCGCCCATCGCTGGACTCGCCCCCGGACTTTCCACCCCTTGACTTTCCACCCCTCTTGACCGCGCTCTTTGCCGTACTCTTGGCATCATGCCTTTGCTGTGTCGAGGTGCAGGTCAGCCCCACTGCAACCCAACCGCTCCTCAATTCCACCATGACTGCGGTTTGTCGGGCGAGCTGTCATTCGGCTGTCACTCAGGTTAGCCACTGCCCGGGCTGGCCACTGCCAAAACCGCCCGATTCTATTCATTTCGGGTGGCAAGGCAAATGCATCATCCGATCAAGCATTGCTGCAGGCCTTTTTCGAGGATGTCGCGCGGCAGATCGATGCCGATAAACACCATCTTGCTTTGCCGCTGTTCCTGTGCGCCCCAGGGCGCGGCGAGATCGCTGCCCATGAGCTGGTGCACGCCCTGGAACACCACTTTGCGGTCGATGCCCTGCATGTTCAGCACGCCCTTGTAGCGCAGCATGCGCGGGCCGTAGACCTGCACGATGGCGCCGAGGAAGTCTTCGAGCTTGGCCGGATCGAAGGGTTTGTCGGCGCGGTAAACGAAGGATTTCACATCATCGTCGTGGTGGTGATGGTGCGGGTGATTGCAGTGTTCGCCATGCTCGTGATCATGGTAATGGTGATCATGGTCGTGGTCGTGATGATCGTGATCATCGGCCTTGAGGAAGTCGGGGTCGATGTCGAGCTTGGCGTTGAGGTTGAAACCCTTGAGGTCGAGCACCTGCGACAGCGGCACCTCGCCGAAATGCACCACGCTTTGCTTGGCGCGCGGATTCATGTGGGCGAGTCGGTGTTGCAGGGCGGCGAGTTCGTCGGCACTGACCAGATCGGCCTTGCTGATAAAAATCTGGTCGGCGAAACCCACCTGGCGCCGCGCTTCCTGCCGGGTATCGAGCTGCTGGTTGGCGTGTTTGGCATCGACCAGGGTGAGGATGGCGTCGAGCATGTACTGGCTGGCGACCTCGTCGTCCATGAAAAAGGTCTGCGCCACCGGGCCAGGGTCGGCGATGCCGGTGGTCTCGATGACCACGCGGTCGAACACCAGTTCGCCCTTGCGGCGCTTGGCGGCCAGATCGGCCAGTGTGGCGCGCAGATCGTCGCGAATGGCAGATCAGGGCGATCAACGAAAAATCAACCGGAAGTTCAACTGCGGCGCAGCAGCAGCCCCTTGAGATACTCGCCTTCGGGGAAATGCAGGCTCAAGGGATGGTCGAGCCCCGCGCCGGTGCGGGCGACGATCTGGGCGTCTGCGCCCGCGTCGAGGGCGGCGCCGGCGATGATTTTCTGGAACAGCTCGGCACTGACGCCGCCCGAGCAAGAAAAGGTGAACAGCCAGCCGCCGGGAGGCAGCAGATGGAAGGCCAGGCGATTGATGTCTTTGTAGGCGCGCGCGGCGCGTTCGACTTGTTGCGGGCTGGCGGCGAATTTGGGCGGATCGAGCACGATGGCGTCGAACTGCGCGCCTTCTTCGCGCAGGCGGCGCAGAGTGGCGTTGACGTCGGCGTCGATGAATTGCGCCCGCGCCGGATCGAAGCCGTTGAGCGCGACATGCTCGGCCGCCAGCGCCAGCGCGGGCGCGGAGGAATCGACCGAGGTGACTTGCTGCGCCCCGCCGGCCAGGGCGGCCAGCGAGAAGCCGCCGGTGTAGCTGAAGCAGTTGAGCACGCGCTGCAGGCCGTGCGCGCGCACCGTGTCGGCAAAGCGGGCGCGGGCGTCGCGCTGATCGAGGTAGAAACCGGTCTTGTGGCCGGTGGCGACATCGACCCGCAGCCGCAGCCCGTTTTCACGGATCTCGACCTGCGTTTGCCCTTCGCCCAGCAGCCAGCCGGTGGCCGCGGGCAGGCCTTCGCGTTCGCGCAGCGCGGCGTCCGAGCGTTCGTAAACGCGGGTTTCGGGCATGAGGGCGTGCAGGGCGCTGACGATCACCGATTTCCAGCGCTCAATCCCCGCGCTGCCCGCTTGCAGCACCACGATGTCGGCGTAGCGATCGACGATGCAGCCGGGCAGACCATCGCTCTCGCCGTGCACCAGGCGGCAGGCGGTGAGATCCAGCCCGAGTGCCTGGCGGCGGGCGATGGCCGCGCGCAGTTGTTCGGTGAAAAAGGCGGCGTCGATGCGCTGCGTGGCCTCGAAGCTCCAGACCCGCAAGCGGATTTGCGAAGCGGGGCTGAACGCGGCCCAGGCGAGAAACTGGCCATCGTGCGATTCCACGCGGACGGTTTCTCCACTGTCGGCGCTGCCTTTGGCGATCGAGCTGGCGAACACCCAGGGGTGGCGGCGCAGCAAGGAGCGTTCCTTGCCCGGATGAAGGCGGATGGTTTTCATGGAGGGGCCTTAGGGTTTTTTGCGCGCCCGGGGATGGGCGGCGTCGTAGACCTTGGCCAAATGTTGGAAGTCCAGGCGGGTGTAGACCTGTGTGGTGGCAATGCTGGAATGGCCCAGCAATTCTTGCACCGCGCGCAAATCGCCGCTGGACTGCAGCACATGCGAGGCGAAGGAGTGGCGCAGCATATGCGGATGCACGCGGGCATCAAGCCCGGCAGCGCGGGCGTGCTCGCGCAGTTCCAGCCAGACGCGTTGCGGCGTGAGGCGCGCGCCGCGTGCGCCGAGAAACAGCGCGACCTGCGCGTCGGCGTCGGCATCGGGGCGGAGCAGGGCGGGGCGCTGCTCCAGCCATTGCCGCAGCGCCAGCAGGGCGGGACGGCCGATGGGCACGCTGCGCCGCTTGTTGCCCTTGCCGGTGACGGTGGCTTCGGCGGCGTCCCAGTCGATCCAGCCGCGCGCGGTCTTGCTGGCGCGCACGTCCAGCCCGGTGAGCTCGGAGACGCGCAGCCCGCAGGAATAAAGCAGTTCGGCGATGGCATGCACCCGCGCGCTGCGGGTGGCGAAGGGTTCAGCTTGGTGCGGGCGTCGGTGCGGTTGCGATGCGGGCGCGGATTCTTGCGGGGTGTAAGCCGCCAGCGCCACAGCCTGATCGACCGAAAGTGCCTTGGGCAGCGGCTTGGCGGCCTTGGGCGCACGCACGTCCTGCACCGGATTGGCGGCGACGAAGCCGAGCCGCCCCATCCAGCGGAAAAAGCTGCGCCAGGCCGATAGCCGCGCCGCGATGGCGCGCGGGCTCATGCCGCCGGCGTGAAGCTGCGCGGCCCAGCGGCGGATGTGCAGCGACTCGATTGGCGCTGCGCCCAGCGCTTCGGCGCGCTGCAGCAGGTCATCGAGATCGCGCCGATAGTTGACCAACGTGCCCTCAGCCAGACGGCGTTCGGTTTGCGCGTGTGCGAGATAGTCCGCCGCCAATTGGCGCAAGGTCGGGCTATTGAGCGGGAGTGAGCCGGGCGCGGCCATAGTGTGAACTGCGTGGCAAACAGCGGGGCGGAGAATGGCCTGGGCGGGCTCAGCGCGCGAGCAGGCCGACGAGTGCGGCGCTGGCCAACTGGCTGATGTGGTTGAGGAAGTCAGTGCCCATATCGGCGGTGAAACGCTGGCTGTCGGGGGAGGCCAGCACCAGCAGCCCCATGCACATGCTGGTGTGCGGGTTTTGCAGCGGAATGAGCGCGAGCGATTGCGCCATTTGCGCGTCCGGCAGCCAGTGCGCGGCCTCGAAGCCGGGGTTGGGGCCGACGAAGGGCGCGGCCAGGCTGGCGGCGAAGGTCTTGGCGTCTTCGCTCACCCCGGTGGCGAAGTCGAGCGCGGCGAACGCTTCGCGCACCGGCCAGAGCTTGAGCGCGGTCATGGGCAGGTCGAAAGCGGACTTGAGGGTGTCTTGCAGCGTTTGCGGCAATTGCTCCGGTGCGCCCTGTTGCGCCAGCATGACATCGCGGGCCCACAACAGCAGCTTGCCAGCCAGGGTTTCGTTGTCCACCGCGTTGCGCATCATCGCGGCCAAGCGATGTTCCAGAGTGCGCATTTTGTCGCGCAGCATTTCCATCTGCCGCTCCTGCAGCGAGACGGCGCGGTTGCCGTGCGGGCTCTGCAATTGCACGGTGGTGAGCAGTTCGGCGTGGCGCTCGAAGAATTCGGGGTTGGCGGCCAGGTAGGCGGCCAGATCGTGTTCGCTCAGTTCCATCGGGTGTTCTCCATCAGGGCAGATCGGGAAGGTCGATCGTGCCGTCAAAAACAAAAGCGGCGGGGCCGGTCATGCGCACGGGCTGGCCTGCTCCCGCCCATGAAATGGTCAGCTCGCCGCCATGGGTCTGCACGTCCACCGCGCCTTGCAGCCAGCCGTGGCGCAACCCGGCCACCACGGCGGCGCAGGCGCCAGTGCCGCAGGCCAGGGTTTCGCCCGCGCCGCGCTCCCAGACGCGCAGGCGGATGTGCTGGGCGTCGACGATCTGCATGAAACCGGCGTTGACCCGGCGCGGAAAACGAGGGTGATGCTCGATCAGCGGGCCGTCGCGCAAGACGGGCGCGGTGTCCACATCGTCCACCCTTTGCACCGCATGTGGGTTGCCCATCGACAGCACACTCACCCAGGCGGTGGCTCCTTCGAGGTCCAGCGGCCATTGCTCCCAGCCATCCACCTGCCGCGGCCTCAGGCCGTGGGCCTCGAAAGGCACGCGCGGCAGATCGAAAACTGGCGCGCCCATGTCCACGGTGACGCGGCCGTCGGGCTGCAGTTCAGGCTCGATGAGGCCGGAGAGCGTCTGCACCCGGATGCGTCTTTTGGCGGTGAGCCCCTTGCCGTGCACATAGGCGACGAAGCAACGCGCGCCATTGCCGCATTGCTCCACCTCACCGCCGTCGGCGTTGAAAATGCGATAGCCGAAATCGACTTCGGGCGAGGGTGCGGCTTCGACCAGCAGAATCTGGTCGGCGCCCACGCCAAAGTGCCGGTCGGCCAGCAGGCGCAGTTGCGCCGCGCTGAGGGCCAGCGGGGCGCGGGTGGCGTCGAGCACGACAAAGTCGTTTCCGGCGCCGTGCATTTTGGTGAACGCGACTTGCATGGGTCAGTAAAGAGAGGGCTCGCCTTCGGGGCGGTTCTTGAAGCGCTTGTGCACCCAATGGTATTGCGCGGGCATGGTGCGCACCTGCTCTTCGATGAAACGGTTCATGCGTCGCAGATCGGCGTCGATGTCGGCGGGCTTGCCCCGGGCGTCCAGCGCGGGAAAATCGCCCCAGGCGGGATGCACGGTGATGGCGTAGCCGCGCGCACCGGGCAGGATGCGCGTGACCACGGCGTAGACCCGGGCGTCGGCGGAAGCCGCCAGCCGCGGGGCGACGTCGAGGGTGGCAGCGGGAACGCCGAAAAAGTCGATGAAGCGCGAGCTGCGCAGGCCGAAGTCCATGTCGGGTAGGGTGTAGAACGGCACCCCGGCTTTGAGTTGTCGCAACATGCCTGCCGCGCCGTCATGCCGCGAGACGATGGCGGCGGTGTGAAAGCGGCTGCGCCGCGCCACCACCCAATCGTCGAGTACCTTGTTTTTCTGCGGGGTGTACATGCCCGAAACCGGGCGCGGCGCCACCAAGCTGAGCGCCGTCCATCCCGCGTCCAGCCCCTCGAAGTGAAAACCCAGCAGCAGGGTGTTGCGGCTGCCGTCCAGCGCTTCCTCCACCGGGCCTTCGAGATGCAGCAGGCGCTGCAGGCGCTTCGGGCTGGCGTACCAGAGCACGCCGCGTTCGAGAAACGCCCGGGCGACAAAAACGAAATGCTGCCGCGCCACGGCGCGCTGCTGCGCAGCCGTCCAGTCGGGAAAACACAGTTGCAGATTGCGCAGGGTGATGCGCCGACGCGAGCGGGCCAGCGGCCACAGCAACCAGCCCACCGCCGTGCCCAGCGCAGCGAGCAGCGGGTAGGGCAGCAGATGCAGCAGCCAGACAAGGCCGATGCTCAGACGGGCGAACAGCGACTTCATGGCGCGCTTTCCTCGGCAAGATTCGGCGCGGGGGGCGGCGGTGCGCCCGAGGGGGTTTTGTAGCGGTTGTAGGCCCAGAGATATTGCTCGGGACGGCGCCGGATCAGACCTTCCAGCGCACGATTGATCTGCGTGGCGGCGCGTTGCGGATCGGCGTCCAGGGCTTCGGGAAACGGCTCCAGCGTCAGGGTGTAGCCGCGCCCGCCGGGCAGGCGCAGGGCCGAGGCCAGAATGATGCGGGCGTTGCCCAGTTGCACCAGGCGCGCGGGCAGGGTCATGGTGTAGGCCGGGCGGCCGAAAAAGTCGGCCCAGACGCCTTCGCCGCTGCCGGGCGCCTGATCGGGCAACAGACCGACGGACTCCCCCGCGCGCAGGGCGCGCAGCAATTGCCGCACCCCGGCGAGATTGGCCGGGGCGGTGGCCAGATTGTGGCGCTGGCGCGAGGCCAGGGCCAGCGGCAGCAGCACGGCCTTGCGCGGCGGGCGGAACATCACCGTGATCGGGCTCCAGAGCGCGGCCGCTTGCGCCGAGATTTCAAAGCATCCCAGGTGCGGCGTGAGATACAGCACGCCCATGCCCTGGGCGCGAACGGCATCGACATGCTCCTTGCCTATCACCTGCACCCGGTGCACGGGCGCCGCAGCGCCGCGCCGGAACCAGACCACGGGCAATTCGCCGACCATGCGTCCGGCTTGCGCGGCCGCCTTGCGCGCAAGCTGCTCTGGCGCATAGCCCGCCTGTTGCAGGTGGGCGCGCAGACGCTGGCGATACACGCTTGAAGCGGCATAAACCAGCAGGCCGAGCGCCGCCCCGAGCGACTGGAGCAAACCCAGCGGCAAGACAGACAGCCAGCGGAACACGCGGAGCAGCACGATGAAGGATTTCCCTGAGGTGCAAAGGGTGCCATGTTACGAAGCGCCGCTGAACAAAGGGCGCGCATAGAATCCATGACATTGCCACCGAGTTAATGACAACTTGCGGGGTGGCAGGGGCAGGCGACCTTCGGGGCGGCTGCGTAGATGTCCGCTAAAGCGTCGCCGTGCGAGACCCAAACGGTGGCGTCGATCCAACCGTTCAAAGAAAGGTCCGTCATGGCAAACCACTTCCTGTTTACATCCGAGTCCGTTTCCGAAGGTCATCCCGACAAGGTGGCCGATCAGATTTCCGACGCCATTCTCGACGCCAATCTGGCGCAGGATCCGATGTCGCGCGTTGCCGCCGAAACCCTCGCCAACACCGGTCTGATCGTGCTGGCGGGTGAGATCACCACCACGGCCGTGGTCGATTACATCCAGGTCGCGCGCGATACGCTCAAACGCATCGGTTACGACGACGCCGATTTCGGCATCGACCACAAAAGCTGCGCGGTGCTCGTCGCCTACGACAAGCAAAGCCCCGACATCGCCCAGGGCGTGAACAAGGCGCACGACGACGAACTCGACATCGGCGCCGGCGACCAGGGTCTGATGTTCGGCTACGCCTGCGACGAAACCCCCGAGCTCATGCCTGCGCCGATCTACTACGCGCACCGCCTGGTCGAGCGCCAAAGCCAGTTGCGCCGCGACGGCCGTCTGCCCTGGCTGCGCCCGGATGCCAAGAGCCAGATCACCTTCCGCTACGAAAACGGCTATCCCGTGGCCATCGACACGGTGGTGCTGTCCACCCAGCACGCGCCCGACATCGCGCTGGCCGATCTGCGCGAGGCGGTCATCGAGCACATCATCAAACCCGTGCTGCCCGCGGAGTTCATGCGCGGCGAGGTGAAGTACCTCATCAACCCGACCGGCCGCTTCGTCGTCGGCGGCCCGCAGGGCGACTGCGGTCTCACGGGGCGCAAGATCATCGTCGATACCTACGGTGGCGCGGCCCCGCATGGCGGCGGCGCCTTCAGCGGCAAAGACCCGACCAAGGTCGACCGTTCAGCCGCTTACGCTGCGCGCCATGTGGCCAAGAACATTGTGGCTGCCGGGTTGGCCAAGAAATGCCTGGTGCAGATTTCCTACGCCATCGGCGTGGCCCAGCCCACCAGCATCATGGTGACGACGCAGGGCACCGGCGTGATCGACGACGCCAAGCTGGAACAACTGGTGCGCCGTCACTTCGATTTGCGTCCGCGCGGCATTATCGAAATGCTCGATCTGCGTCGCCCCATCTATTCCAAGACCGCCGCCTACGGCCACTTCGGCCGCGACGAACCCGAGTTCAGCTGGGAGGCTACCGACAAAGCCGCCAAACTGCGCGACGACGCCGGGCTGGGCGCACTGCGGGCCGCCGCGACGGCGTAAAAGAGGGCGTGTCAGGGGCGGCGGTTCGGTGACTTCAATAGCCGGAAAATCGGTCCGTCGCCTCGATCAGACGCGAGAGGATGCCCGGCTCGTTGTAGGCGTGCCCGGCGTCGGGCACGAGCTGAAAGTCGGCTTGCGGCCAGGCGCGGTGCAAGTCCCAGGCGCTGCGTACCGGGGTGCACACGTCGTACCGGCCTTGCACGATGACGCCAGGCACCTCGGCCAGCTTGCCTGCGTCGCGGATCAACTGGCCTTGTTCCATCCAGCCTTCATGCACGAAGTAGTGGTTCTCGATGCGGGCGAAGGCCAGCGAGAACGCATCTTGCGCATGATGTGCGGCGTTGACCGCATCGGGCAGCAGGCGGATGGTCTGCCCTTCCCACACGCTCCAGGCGCGGGCGCAGGCCAGTTGCGCTGCCGGGTCGGCGCCCGTCAGCCGTTTGCGATAAGCGCCGATCAGATCGCCGCGCTCCGCTTCGGGAATGGGCGCCAGAAAGCCCTCCCACAGATCGGGAAACAGCCACGACGCACCCTCCTGGTAGAACCACAGCAGCTCCTCCCGCCGCAGGGTGAAGATGCCGCGCAGGATCAGCGCCGACACCCGCGCGGTGTGCGTCTGGGCATAGGCCAGAGCCAGGGTGCTGCCCCACGAGCCGCCGAACACCAGCCAGCGATCCACGCCCAGCAGGGTGCGCAGCCGCTCGATGTCGGCCACCAGATGCCAAGTGGTGTTGTTCTCCAGCGAGGCGTGCGGGGTCGATCGTCCACAGCCGCGTTGGTCGAACAGCAGCACGCAGTAGCGCTGCGGGTCGAACAGGCGGCGATGATCCGGCGAACAGCCCGAGCCCGGCCCGCCGTGCAGAAAGACGGCAGGCTGGCCTTGCGGATTGCCGCAGAGTTCCCAGTAGATCTGGTGGCCTTCGCCGGTGTCGAGCACGCCGGTTTTGAAGGGTTCGATGGGCGGGTAATACGTGCGTAAGTTCATGGGAATGGCAGAATAGCGGGTCTCTTTTCCCCCTGCCCGAACCTATCCATGAGCACTACCCAGATCGGCGGCGTGACCGTCAACACGCAGGCCAATGTGTACTTCGACGGCAAATGCGTCAGCCACGGCATCACCCTGGCTGACGGTACGAAAAAATCAGTCGGTGTCATCCTGCCCGCCACGCTGACCTTCAACACCGGCGCGCCCGAAATCATGGAATGCGTGGCCGGGGCCTGCGAATACAAACTGCCGGGCAGCGACGTCTGGGTGAAATCCGGGGTGGGCGAGCGTTTCAGCGTACCCGGCAATACCCGCTTCGAGATTCGCGTGCCGGAAGGCGAAACCGCCTATCACTACATCTGCCATTTCGGCTAACCCGCGCTCAAACCCATGGCTACCATTTTGCAAAACCTGCCTACCGGGCAAAAAGTCGGCATCGCTTTCTCCGGCGGCCTCGACACCTCCGCCGCCCTGCTGTGGATGAAAAAAAAGGGCGCCCAGCCCTACGCCTACACCGCCAACCTCGGCCAGCCCGACGAGAGCGACTACGACGACATTCCGCGCAAGGCCATGGGCTTCGGCGCTGAAAAGGCCCGCCTGATCGATTGCCGCGTGCAACTGGCGCACGAAGGCATTGCCGCCATCCAGTGCGGCGCGTTTCACATCAGCACCGGCGGCGTCACCTACTTCAACACCACCCCGCTGGGCCGCGCCGTCACCGGCACCATGCTGGTGGCCGCCATGAAGGAAGACGACGTCAACATCTGGGGCGACGGCTCCACCTTCAAAGGCAACGACATCGAGCGCTTCTACCGCTACGGCCTGCTCACCAACCCCGCGCTGAAAATCTACAAACCCTGGCTCGACCAGACCTTCATCGACGAACTCGGCGGCCGCAAGGAAATGAGCGAGTTTCTCATTGCCAACGGCTTCGATTACAAGATGTCGGTGGAAAAGGCCTACAGCACCGACAGCAATATGCTCGGCGCCACGCACGAAGCCAAAGACCTGGAGCAACTGAGCAGCGGCATCCGCATCGTCAACCCCATCATGGGCGTGGCGTTCTGGAAGCCCGAAGTGGAAGTCAAAGCCGAAGAAGTCACCATTCGTTTCGAGGAAGGCCAGCCGGTCGCCCTCAACGGCCAGACCTTCAGCGACGCGGTTGCGCTCTTCCTCAAAGCCAACGAAATCGGCGGGCGCCACGGCCTGGGCATGAGCGACCAGATCGAGAACCGCATCATCGAAGCCAAGAGCCGCGGCATCTACGAAGCCCCCGGCATGGCGCTGCTGCACATCGCCTACGAGCGCCTAGTTACCGGCATCCACAACGAAGACACCATCGAGCAGTACCGCATGGGCGGTCTCAAGCTCGGCCGCCTGCTCTACCAGGGCCGCTGGTTCGACCCGCAAACGATGATGTTGCGCGAATCCGCCCAGCGCTGGGTGGCCCGCGCCGTGACCGGCGAAGTCACGCTGGAACTGCGCCGCGGCAACGACTACTCCATCCTCAACACCGAGAGCCCCAACCTGACCTACGCCAGCTCACCCTGCGCAACCTCGACATCACCGACACCCGCGCCAAGCTCGGCATCTACGCCAAGACCGGGCTGATTTCGCTGGGCGAGGGCGCGAGTATGCTGCGGTTGGAAGGGGAGAAGGGGGAGTGAAGGCGGGGGCGCAGCGATGCTAGGCCCCAGTCTTTTCTCACCAGTCTTTTCGTGACCACAGTCTTTTACAGTCTCATACTTTAGGCTCCAGGAATATCTCTCATGTCCATGTCATGGCGCGAAGCAATCGAGAAAGTCCTCGCAGAAGAGGCTCGACCGCTCCACTACTCGGAAATTTCTGAACTCATTCTGTCGAAGGGTTACTACAAAACCGAGGGTGCGACTCCAGCCGCTACGGTCAATGCCCAAATTACAGCTTCGATCAAGCATGAGGGAGAAAAATCTCCCTTTCTGAAGGTGAATCGCGGCACCTTTGCGTTGCGCAGCGGTGTCGGCCAAGGCGCTGCTAAAGCAGAACCAACCGTGGCTCTGCCGCCAGTTACGCCAAAAATTCTGAAAGAAGCGCAGACCGCGAGCCTTGAGGCGGAACCCGACGAATCGGTGATCCGCTGCCTCGGTATGTATTGGCAGCGTGAACTAGTAGTCTGGAAAAACGACCCGAAGATCTTTGGCAAGCAGCAAGCGCTTTCCAAGCCGGTTGATTTCGGCTCCCAACGAGGTATCTATATTCTCTACGACCACCATACTGTGGTGTACGTAGGTCGCTCGGTAGATAGGCCAATGGGGAGACGCCTATACGAGCACACGATCGATAGACTTGGTAGTCGTTGGAACAGATTTTCTTGGTTTGGCCTGCTGGATGTTACGGACGATGGAAAACTTGTGGAGGTACCCATCAAGGTCACTTTGCCCTCGATCATTGCGACACTTGAAGCCTTGCTTATCGAAGCACTTGAGCCTCCCCAAAACCGTAAGCGAGGCGACGATTTCTCAGTAATGGAGTACATCCAAGACATTGATCCAGAAATCAAGGAGCGAGAGTTGCAAAACACACTTCGCGCCATCGAACAGAAGCTTCGTGGTCAAGGCTGAATGAAGTCTTCTTTTAAATCAAAATTGGGGAAAAAGGGTTTAGCTTCGTAGCCCCCCATGCTGAAGCGCAACCCTGACCTGCGCGAACGGTGTTTGGGTGAGGAGACAAGCCGTTTGCTTCCGCATCATGTGCGACCTTCAGGACGGTGCACTGCGCGTGCTTGTGGTGCAGATCGGCAACTGACGCAAGGTTTACCGATAGGTTCTCCGCGCAAGCTGGCCGCAGCTCGCATGCTGACGCGAAGACTTTTTTGATCCATTGCGTGAAACAAACCCATGCCCGTTTCTGACACCCCCAACGCCGAAAACCCCGTTCGCGCCTGTGTGGCCTATGACCGCAGCGGGAGGCGGGTGGGTGATATCGCGCTGGAGGCGATCAGCG
>JABEBX010023198.1_pt1 | contig 27067 bp, 17 predicted proteins | sample 7245971 | NCBI WGS metagenome assembly JABEBX01 (sample SAMN14506365, study PRJNA622280) | hot springs metagenome | biome: hot spring [ENVO:00000051]|acidic hot spring [ENVO:00002120]; feature: spring [ENVO:00000027]|sediment [ENVO:00002007]; material: sediment environment [ENVO:01001048]... | reverse complement strand
TTCTGTCATCCATGCTCAACTGCTGATACTTGCTGCCCATTTTCCACCTCCAGCCTCCTTGGACCAAAGGTGTTGCAGTTCATTCTTGAGCCGGCCGAGGATTGTTGAAACCAGTAATCAGCTTTTGTATATTATTTCGCGCTCTCGAAATAAAGACCGTAATAGTTCTGTGCCCTTTGGTTGCCCATGTGAGCCTGCGATCTCAAGATTGCGATAGATTGGGGATTGTTAGATTTGGCTGCCCGCAATAAGTGTACAGCATCCATTGTTGTTAGGTAATTTGATCCCATTGCCGTAGTTGCAAATGATAGTGTGGCAATAGCTACTAGGATGCTTGGATAGTTCATTGGTGTTCCTTTCAAAGCAGGTTCAGACATTTCTGTATGCCTACCCTGGTAAGAGTAACATTCCATTTGTTGCAACCAACGCAGAAAGCATGCCACCATACAGAGATCAGTCTCTACGCATCAAGGTCGATAGATTGCTGGAACATCGAGCCAGTAATAAGGGATGATGATCGTTTTTTCCGTGACGTTCAAGCCACGCCCGGTCCGCCGCCCATCTGCTCAATTCGTACCTGCAACTCCGCTACCAGAACCGGGTCGATATTCCCCATATACCCGGACGGATACCCGGACTAATTTGCCCGTTCAACCTCGTCGCTTGCGGTGATATCGCCAGGTTCACCATAAGCTGCTTGGAGAAACAGGTGGGGATACGGGTGTTTTTTGCTGACCCTCATAGCCCTGCTGAGCGACAATTATCTTGTCCGACCGGGGACCATGGCCGACAGGCGGTCCAAAAGCTCCCTGGCGGTCACCTGGGGCTCATTGACCAGCCATTGCTCCAGAACCGGCCAAGCCATCTCGAACGGGTCAGCGCGGGTTTTCCACCATCGCGCCTGTCGAACCTCTTTGCGATGGGTGGGGCGTACCTCTCCTTCCTTCCAGGCTGTGCCCAGGCTTTCCAGAAAAGCGGCCAGGTCCGTTGCAGCCTGAGTGACTTCCCGTTCCGGCGGGTGACCGGTAGCGAAGTCTGCCAACACCTTTTGCGCTGCACGGATTTCCTGGAGGAGCCTTACCGGATCGAGGCCGGCAAATTGCTCCCGCAGTTGCGCCTTGGTCGCTTCGCTGACCGTCTCTATGGCCAGGAGCCGATCACAAGGCGTCATGGGCGGATGGTATACTTTGTGGACCCGGGCCCCATCGCGGGTTTTGGACTTGAGCTTGAAGGACGGCTGGAAGTAGTTGATGTACAGACGGGAGGAGTCATACAACTGCGCCAGGGCTTGGGTGGCGGACATGCCGCTCAGGCGGCCATAGCCCACGAGGCGCCGGACAATGGAGCCATTCTTTTGCTCCACCCATGCCTGGTCGTTCTTTTTGTAGGCCCTGGAGCGCGTCTGCTCCAGGTGGTGGTCCTGGCAGTAATCGAAAACCGTCTGATTCATGAAGGCGCTATCGTTATCGGTATCAATGCCCGCCATGGGAAACGGCAGCTCATTGGCAACCTTCTCGAAGGCCTCCACGATCAGCGACTGATTACGCACCGGCATCGCCACACATTCCGTCCAGCCGCTGGCAATATCGGTCAGTACCAGGGTGTGAACAAAGTTGCCATCGTGCTTTGGACCTCCACAATGCTCGACCATGTCCACCTCGAAGAAGCCTGGTGAAGGGTCCCGCCAGTCGGCAAAAGTCCGGACTTGGATGCTGCGCCGGATGGCGGCGCCCACCCCTACGCGCCGCCGGCGTTGCCCATCCATCTCGCCGCGGGTTGTGCGCAAGACGCGGTCTATCGTCGCAGCGCTCGCCTGCAGTAGCTTGGCTTTCAGCGCGCCATCCAGATCAAGGTGCCCATGCCGCTCCATCGCTTCCATCAGAATCGGAAGCAGCGCCTTTAACCGCTTGCCACAGACCCGGTCACCCGCCTCCCACAGCACGATCAGCGCGCGGCGAAAGGCCTCATCATAAACACGATTACGGGCCGCTGCCGGCCTATCCAACCCGGACCCCCTCCGCAGAACCCGTATGGCATGCTTGCGGTGATATCCGGTAAGACGAACCTGCCAACGGGTAGCATAATGGTGAGGCAACGACCCCGCACGGGTAGCAAATCTGATGAGTCAATGCGATAGGACAAGATAATTGACGTCGAGCAATCTCAGGCTACCCACTTAAAACGACGAAGAGCCCAGCATGATGACTGGATAGGGTCTAGGAAAGAACGCCGATCAGCGACCGCTTACGCTATTATGCCGACCCCGGAGTGGCGCCATATTGGTGGCCGCTGACACCTGTCTCGTTGTTATTAACCATCTTCTCGAAATTCCAGTTCCGCTAAACTTAGCCGACGCAGCCGCATCCAGGCCCGGATATCTGGCTTCTGCCACCGGTTTGAGGCGTTACCTGGATCTGCGTGCTGATCCGTTCCTTCAAGGCAGGCACGTGCGAAATGACGCCGATCAGTTTGCCGTCCTGCTGCAGGCCCGCGAGGGTTTCCAGGGCGGTGTCGAGGGCTTCCTCGTCCAGGGTGCCGAAGCCCTCATCCAGAAACAGCGAATCCACCCGGACATTCTTGCTGGCCATATGGGACAACCCAAGCGCCAGGGACAGACTGACGATGAAGCTCTCGCCACCGGAAAGGTTCTTCGTGGACCGAATTTCCCCAGCCTGATAGTTGTCGACCACGTTGAGCTCCAAGGGCTGAGCATCGTCACGGGCCAGCAAGTAGCGGTCTGTCATTTTCTGCAATTGCAGGTTGGCGTGACCAATCATCATTTCGAAGGTCAGCCCCTGAGCAAAATTGCGGTACTTTTTGCCGTCTGCGGAGCCGATCAATTCATGCAGGTTTTCCCACCTGCGGCACTCTTTTTTCTGGGCCTCGATAGCTGTCTGCTTTTCCTTTATCCGCTCTTTTGCAGCCGCATTTTCACTCAACTTGTGCTTGAGACCGGCAATGATGTCCCGCAGCTCTTTCAGGGCCTCCTCTTGCTCTTTGAATTGGGGCTCGAGCTCTTCCAGCGACTTGTCGGTGATCTTGCGGGCCATTTCCATGGCCAAGCGCGTTTCCCGATCCTTTTGTCTGGCTTTCAGATCCGTTTGACGCTCATCCAGATCCTTGGCCTTGGCCGCCAGCTCCGCCCTCGATTCAGTAGGCAATATGGCCGCCAAAAACTGTTCTTCATTTGAAAATCCCACAGGCGCAAGCGCTGCGGAGAATTCTGTTTCCAGCCTTCTCAGTTCCGGCTCTCGTTGGTCGATGCGTTTCTTTAGAGATTCGACATGGACCTTCGCGGTATTCCATTTTTGTTGGAGTTCATTGTGCCGTTCTCTGACCTGCTTTTCGCAACCTTCAGCATCCGAAATCGCCTTGTTGAAACGGCGCTCCTCATCGTCGGGATTCTTGTCGCCGTACAGTGCATTGCGCTCATCACTTCCGATGGCGAGTTCATTTTTCAAGGTCTCCAGGCGCTCCAGCTTTTCGGCCAGGGCGGTGCTTTGAGTTTCGATAACCGCATCCAGCCGCTTCACCTCGCTGTCGATATCGGCAATCTGTTTCTCGATGTCCGCCTTTTTCTTGACCTGGGCCTGCCACGCCTTCAGCCGCGCTCTGAGGGTTTCGATCAATGATGAAATGCCCGTATCAGGGATGTCCGCAATGCCAAGCGGCTGGAGTTTGGTAGCAACAGCCTGCCTGCTTTCGGCAAAACCGGCACGGAGTTTTACCAGGCCGTCCTTCACCTCGGTGAGGGCTTTCTCGGCAGCTTTCTTGTCATTAGCCGCTGCTGACTCCAGCTTTTCAGCCTCCGTCAGGTTTTTGCGGGCCAAGCTTTCAGCGTCTTCGAGTTTCTTGATGGCGGCTTCCTGATCCTCGGCTTTGCTGATCAGCCTGGTCAGGGAATCGATCTTCCGTTCGGTTTCATCGGGGACAGGGACGTTCCCTTCCGCGAAGGGGTGTTCGGTCGCGCCGCAGAGTGGACAAGGCTTGCCGTCTTCTAGTTTTTCCCGGTGATCTTCAAGCTCCGCAATTTTGGTCAGGAAGGCCATTTCACGCAGCAGGGTTTCCTTCTCGGTGCGGTATTCCCGCAACAAGCGGTCTCCCAGTAGCTGGTTTAAAGCATCTTTGCCCTGCTGAAGCTGTTTTGATGCGTCCTCCAGTTCCTGCTTCCGAATGCCGGATTGCTTCTGACAGTCATCGAGTGACTTTGTCGCCAGTTCCAGCGCCGTTGTGGCCGTTTCTTGATCAGCCTCTTTTTGAACGATTTCATTTTGCTTGGAGAGTAGGCCGCCGAACTGTTCTTCAACGCCAGCCAGACCGCTGATCAGCCATTCATCCTGTGTATGGTCTTTGAGATAGCCGTCCACAAGATCCAGCGTCTCATGCGCCTTGGATCGCTTTTCCTGCTCTTCGTGCCGGGCTTTTTGGTCTGCATCAATTTTTGCCGTAGCCTTCTTGCAGCCCTCATCCTCTTCCGATCCAGCTTTTTTCTGATCGGCAAGTTTCTGGTCGAGGGAGCGAACCTTCTGCAATATGGGCGCGGCCGCTTTCAGCTCTTCTTTGGCCCGAGCAGTTTGTTGCTCAGCTGATTTCAGTGCCTCGGCCTGTTCCTTGGCGGAGGATTCCAGTCCAGGAAGAGCCTCTTCCTCGGCTGCCAAGTCTACTCTATCACCTGCCTGCTGTTTGCGGGTGGCGGTGAGCGTCGCGTATGCGCCGTCCAGCGAGGCGGCACTCAAAGCCCGGCCCAGCTTTTCACGATCCGGTTTGAACGCCTCGATATCGCCCCGCAGCTTGCTCGCTTCATCGGCCAGGTTGACGATTTCCTTCTTCAGCCCATCGATGGTAGTGAGCCAGGCAATGGCCTTCCCGGTTTCAGCGGCCCTGGCGGCAAGGTCTGTCTCATCCTTCTGCTTTGCTTCGAGTGCCTGTCCAATCTCTTGTTCCTGTTCAGGGTCAAGAATCACGACACCTGCCATTTCAGCTTGTAGCAGGTTGAGCTTTTCCTTCTCCAGCTGCTTCCGCTCATGGACACGGATGGAGATCTGGCTGTAGATCTCTGTGCCCGTTATCTGCTCCAGGATCGGAGCTCGATCATCCGGTGCCGCTTGGAGGAACGCGGCAAAGCCGCCCTGGGCCAGCAACATGGAGCGGGTGAAACGATCAAAGTCCATGCCGGTAGCCGACTCGATCTGGTCGGCTACCCCTCTGATCTTGGATTCGAATATCTCGCCGGAATCGGCATTGGCAATTTCGTGCTTCGGGGCCTGGAGTTCACCATCCGGTTTCTTGCGTGCCCGGTGTTGGCTCCAGTGACAGCGGTAACGCCCGGTCTGGGTTTCGAAGGTTACCTCGGCAAAGCATTCGCCGGTCTGGCGGGACATGATTTCGTTTCCGCTCTTAGTGACCTTGTTCAGACGTGGTGTCCGCCCGTAAAGAGCGAGGCAAATAGCATCGAGGATGGTGGTCTTCCCCGCGCCGGTGGGGCCGGTGATGGCGAAGATGCCGTCAGACGCGAAGGCCGGATGCATCAGGTCGATTTGCCATTCGCCGACCAGTGAGTTCAGATTCTTGAAGCGTACCTGCAATATTCTCATCGACAGCCTCTCTATTCCGCCTGCTTATCGTCTTCATAGAGAGACGAGACCGTTTCCTGATAGGCCCGAAGCAGCTCAGTCCGCTGCTCTTCGGGCACGTCATGGACAGCGAGGCACCGTTCGAACACGTCGTTCACGTTCAAATCGTCGAGTGTTTCCTCTTCATGGCTTTGTCCCAGCACGCGCTCGGTGATGCGGTTGTTCTTTATCCGGAGAATTTCCATCTGGGTGCCGAAAATCGCTGACTCCAGGCGTTCACGCAGGTTGCCAATGACTTCAGTGCCGTCGTAAATGACTTCGAGCCAGCCTTGGGAGTCCGTCGCCGACAATTCACGAATGCGGTTTGAGATGCCGTCCCAGTCTCCTTTGACGCGCTCAAGTTTCTGAAAAATTGGCACATCGATCAGATGTACGGATGCTGCCGTGCTGTGGAACTCAACCTGGCAAACGCTCTTTTGCTGTTTTGCCTCTCCGAACCCCATGGGCAGGGGAGAGCCGCTGTACCGAATGATTTCGGAGCCGTTTACCTTTTGCGGGACGTGGAGGTGCCCCAGCGCCAGATAGTTGAAGCAGGCAGGAAAAATCCCGGCAGTCACGTGAGACAAGGAGCCGATATAGAGTTCGCGCACGCCATCACCGTCGACGGTTTGTCCACCTGCCGTGAACAGGTGTCCCGTGCCAACGATGGGAATATCGGCCCCGAGTTCCTTTCGCTTCTGCTCGGCCAAGGCGGCGACGGCGGCATAATGAGTGCGGATGCCGTCAATCAGCTTTCGTTCCTTGTCCTCAACACTCTCACCAGCCTCCGCAACGCGGATATCCCTGTCGCGAAGGTAGGGCACGGCGCAGACAATCAATTCCGGAGCGTCCTGCTCATTACAGAGCACCAGCACTTCGTCTTCCGGGGATGCGGTGCTATTACCGACCACGTGGACATCAAGGGCCTTGAGCAGCTCTTTGGGAGCATTGAGAAAGGACGGTGAATCGTGGTTGCCCGCGACGACGACAACATGCCGACAAGATGAGGCGGCCACCCGGCACAGAAACCGGTAATAGAGTTCCTGGGCGCGGTTGCTCGGAGCGCTGGTATCAAAGACATCACCCGCCACCAGCAAGGCATCAATTTCATTCTGCTGGATCATTTCAGCCAGCCAGGTCAGAAAAGTCTCGAATTCCTCGTAGCGTTTTCTGCCGTAAAGAGTGCGCCCAATGTGCCAGTCGGATGTGTGGAGAACTCTCATTTGGTAACCAATGCCTTCATCTGGTCAAAGTGGCGGTCATCGTCTTTTTGAATCAGGCAAAGCAGGTCGTTTAGTACCTGCTTCGTTTCAATAAGAATTGATGGATCGTGTTCCGGGTCAGATATCTGTCCGGCGTGAGAGTGCGTATGAAGGAACCTGAGAATCCTGGTCTTTTTCGCAACATCGAAATCGATAACATCGAGTTGCTGACGCAATTCTCCAGACTTTGACGGTTGGCGAAACGCAAGAAATGATTCCAAGAGCCTTCGTGCTATGTTAGGCAGATGGTAATTTTGCTGCAAGCCAGCCTCTTCTTCAGAATTGGCTGCTTCGTAAACAAGGCTGAAAAGATAGTGATATTCTGATTCGTACTCATGCAGTAGGCTGTCGAGCTTAGATATGGAGGAAGATCGATTGCCTCCGGATACGTTGCTGGTCAGCATGTAAAATCGTCCTGGCCGCACGTTCACGTCCTTGTTCTGATTAGGGAGGTGATTAAACCAATTCTTCACTTGCCTAAAAAACGAATGGCTGTGCGTAAGGATAAAAAGCTGTGCAGCGTCTTTTGTCCTGTCCTTCATGAATCCGAAGGCGTGGAAGAGTGCGTTGCTATCGAGACTTGAGACCGGATCATCGATGACGACAATTCCGTCTTTCAAGGAAAAGGACTTATCTCCGAGCGATTTCAGAAAATACAAGAAGGCGATTGCCGTCCTCTCACCTTCGCTCAAATTTTTAGCCGGAGTGCCATTGCGACTGATTTGATAGCCGGAGCCCTGTATTTCGAATGTAAGTTCATCCCTGCCAAGGTAGGAACAAATATCGGCATTCAATTCATCAGCAGGTCTGCGGTGCTCCTCGATATCCTTTTCAATCTCCCGAACTTCAGTTATTAACGCGGTGGCCTTATCTGAGGCCGTCTGAAGAGCGGTAGCGACCACGTCGACTTCATTCCTTTTTTGTTGATACTCAGTCAGGCTTTGCGCGACCAGGGATTCTTCGATTGCTGTTCTCGCTGCACTGATTGCTGTTTGAAACTCGTCGGTCTCTTGGTTGTGCTTGCTGATTACCGCGTTTAATTCAGAAATGACGCTTATGTTACCGGTGATGAGCTCAAAACTCCGATCAATGGACTGAAATGGTTTTTGCGCTTTGTCTTTAAGGGCGGCGAGAAGACTTTCCAGATATCTCTTGAGCCCTGCGATTTCGTCAGAAAGATCTTGGCACCGAGCGTCGAAATCACTTTTCAAATGGTCGTACAAGCCCATTCGATTTGGTGGTATACATGATTCTAGAGATTCAATTGCCGATTTTATGACCGTAGATTGATTTTCGATCTCGGCAATAAATGCGTTGTATTTGTCATTAAAGTGAGCCTCCAATTCCTCAATGCGGCCATCGGGCAAGGGCTGCCCGCAAAAAAGACAATCACTGGAATGCTCTTTTTTATGCTTCGCCAGACCAACCTTCACCCATCCCGAAAGCTCCTGGTCGTTTTTTAGAGTTTCTATTACCGCTGAGACTACTGTTTTCTTGAGTAGAGTAACGACTTGATCGGTCAATTGCTGGGTATCAGGGTAGCTAAACTTCAGAACTTGCAACTTATCTAGCGGGGCCGACTCTTTCTTTTTTTTCTGCGCGTCGAGATCAGATTCGGCCAAGACCTTTGATTCTTGCTCAGCATCAGGAAGCTTCAGCAGCTCATCACACTTCACCTGGTATGAGCGCTTGTCATAGTTGTTGTACGGATTGTTTCCGCCAGAAGAGCTCAGTAAGTCTTTGATCGATTTGGCACGTTCCTTCTTGAAATCATCTAAAGCCTTTTCTGTTCGGCGCTTCTCTGCTTCTTTGTCATGGCCTTCTTTCTCGGCCTGCTCGATGTCGCTCTTGAGCTTTTCGACTTGTTTTTGCTTCTCTATGTTCTCTTCGCCCAAAAAGAAAATGGGTGTTACGGCTCCATTACTGGTGAATACGTTGTCGGCAATGAAGTCTTTATTGAAGACGCGGGCCTGCGGAAGTCCCTGAGCCGTTGCGAAGGCCGCTCCGTCAACCTTGTTACCGGAAATAACAAATTCGACGTCACCTTCGGAAACGGGCGTTTTCTTTTCGATTGATCGGAATAGATTGGAGAGCGTTGATTTGCCGGTGCCGTTCCAGCCATAGAACAGATTCTTCTCCTTGAAATCCAGCAGTTCCTGGGGCCAGATGAACCCACGGAAGATCCGATAGTTTTTGATTTTGCTTATCCGTTCAATGGCCATTGTCAGATTCTCCGGTTTTAATGAACGTCACCTCGAACGCTTTGCATGGGCGGTATTGCTGCAGGCGATTGGCGAAGGTGAAGGCATCGTTCATCTCATAGTGCTGGAAGATGTCGAGTCCGCGATCCAGGGAGATTTTCCAGCCGTGGTCGGTTACGATGTGGCGGGCGTGAATCGTTCCGGTGCCGTCGAACTCCCAGGTGAAGTTCACGCCCACGCTGCTTGCAGACTCCTTCATCTTCTCGAAGTTGTCCCTCTGCTGTTCGCCTTTGAACTCGTCTTCCGTGGTCACCAGATGCACGGACACTTCCTCATCCGGGGCCTTGTGCTTGACCACGGTCTCCAAAAATTCCATGAAGTTGCGCACCTGGTAGAACAGGCGGATGTTCGGATCGGTGACGGTGATCGTGGTCGCGCCCTTGAGATAAGGGCCGAGCAGCGTATCGAAGGAAAGGCCCTTCTGGTTCTCCTGGAATATGAGGTGCTTTTCCTTGAGGACAGGCTCGGCCAGAGCCAGGGATTCGGATGGACCTCGGGACGAGTCCGGTGGCGTAGCTTCCAAGATTTCGCTGTCTTCACCCTCGGTGATGGTTTTGTGGTAGTAGCCGGGGTATTCCTCTTCTTCGAGCGTGGTGACAGGCTTGACCCGGCCATCAGTGTCTTGATAGGTAAAGCGGACGTTGCCGTAGGTGGAGTCGATGCGCATCAGCTGGTCTTTGACGCGCTTGCGGCCCTCAATCGCAAACCGCAGTAGCTCCTCGACATCTTCCTTGGTTGCTTCCCCATGCGGAAAGAGGATCTTCATCAAGCCGGAGAACGTCTTGTTGATACCATCGCGGTCCCGCGTCGAGATATCGGAGGAGAGGAAGAAGTGCTCTTTGTAGCGGTCCGAGTAATCGTGATTGCGAAGCGATCGCAGGATCTCGGCCAGGTAGTCCACCACGAAACCGTAACCATTGTAGAACATCTCGCCCCGGATGATGTCAATTTCCCAGCCCGGGATATAGAAATGGATTCGGTCCAGAAACGCGGAGTCGTAGAATTTGTCGGGCAGCTCGCAAAACAGGTCAGAGTATTTAAGCATGTAAGGCACGGTGTGCTGGGTATTGCCCACGAACACCATGGAGGCCTCCGCACCCAGCGTTTCGACACCTCGCGAGAAAGACTTGTTGGCCATGTAGTTCTTCATGATATCGACCAGGGCCTTGTCCACGCGCTTTTGCTTTCCGGCAAACTCGTCGAAGGCGACACAATCCCAGTAGCCGACCAGGCCAATTTTTCCGGAAGAGTTGTTCACGAACAGCTTGGGAACCGTAACCTCGCCGCCGGAGATCAGAATGCCATGCGGCGAGAATTCCGAGTAGATGTGGGATTTTCCAGTACCCTTTGGGCCAAGCTCGATCAAGTTGTAGTTGCGTTCGCAAAACGGGATCAGACGCACCAGCTGGGTCAGTTTACTGCGCTTGCCGAACATCTCCGGGTTGAAGCCGATGCTTTGCACCAGCAGGTCGATCCACTCGTCGGTGGTGAACAGTTTGCGGGCCTCAACATAGCCGTCAAAATCGAAATGGGAGAGCTGGATTGGCTTGAGGGTCGACAAGATCCAGGGGCTGGCGCTTTTGTCTTCGGTGAACTCATATTCCAGATCCGCAATACACCAGACGCCGCCGACCAGAAGCTTGGGGTGCTTTTTCACCGTTTCGGAATCAACCAGAATCTCTTTTAGCCCTAAGTTGGAAAACTGCGCCTCGTAGGCATCCTTCTTGTCATTCAGGTAAACGCTGATTTTGTCGATGACCTTGTAACGCCCCTTTTCCTTGATGTTCGAGCGGACCAATCCGGCTTCATTCCGGTGAACATAATGCTTGGCAAGGATCTCCTTGACCGTCTCAATGCCGGCCTGGATGGTCGGCTCATCGCTGGTGGCGCAATACTGACCCAGTAGGTATTCCAGCACGTAGGAGGGAACGATGGCGTTGCCCTTGACCGTCTTGACGAGATCCTTGCGGACAACGAGTCCCGGGAAGTGTGTGTTGATTTTCTGGTCAAGCTCGTTCATCGATCATTCGTCCTTTAAAAGTCGAAGTCGCTGGTAAATGAGCGCCGCATTAAGTACCGGAGCGATTTGTATTCCTTGTAATGTGAAGTCCCAGCATGTTTTTCCTCCAGCCGTAGAATGACCTCCTGGCCGTTGGCATCGTCGGCCTTACGGGTCAGCACGAAGCGCACCTGCAGTTCCCGCTCCCGGGGGTTATCCGAGCTCAGATCGAAGGTCAGGTCGTGGCTGTCGGAGATCAGCTCACCCGCCTCGGTGTAGATGCCAGCCCGCAGCACACGCGGCTGGATCTTGTCCGTCACCGGCCCGGCCTGGTACATGGTCACCGCCAGTTGCCCGGAGGTGATCACCGAGCTAGCTCCGCGCAGGATGTCCACCTCGACGGTGGTGACATCGCTTTGGCGCTTCTTGTTGATTTTGAGCACCGGGATCACCACCTCCTGCAGCGACGCGCCGCCATGCACAAAGCGGCTGCCGGAACCCTTCAGGCGCAGGCGGTTGATCGATTTGGGAATCTGTACCTCCACCTCACCGGCAAGGCCAAGCTGCTCGGGGGTGAACTTGTGCAGGCTGGGTGCCTCGGCAAGCCCCTTGCCGAGCACGAAGCGGCGGTCGCGGAACAGAATCTGGTCGCCCTCGGCATCGACTCCGGAAAAGTCGCTCTCGTCGATGGCGCGGTTCTGGTAGATGAAGCCATGGTCCGAGGTCACCAGCAAGTTGTTGGCGTTGGCCCCAGTCAGCTTCTTGATCAGGCGAATCAGTTCTTGCAGGGTTTCTTCCACCGCCTCGAAAACCCGCTCCTCGGATTCCCGCTTGTCGCCAGTGGCGTCGATGCGGTTGTGGTAGACGTAGATCACGTCGTGGTCCCGCACCAGCGCCCGACAGTCGTCACCCTTCATGGCCATCAGCTCATCGGCCTTGCAGGCGGTAGCCCGAAAACCTCCCGCCTGGCCAAGGATCTTGATGCGGTTGGCCGTTCCCTGGGAGCTTTGGCCATCCACCAGCACGGTGCCGGTTTCGTTGTCGGCAATCGCCAACGCCTTGTTGGGCAGAAGCGCCGCCATGCCGAGCTGAGTGTAGCTGGGCAGCATCGAAAGGGCCGGTTCCAGTTCGGCGCTGTAGCGGTCTTCCTGACGGATCAGGCTCAGCAATTCCTCACCGATCTCGTAGCGCATGGCGTCGGAGATGATCACGCAAACCTTGTTGTCCTTGCGTAGAAACGGCCGGACCCAATACTCGAAAAACTCCTTCTGTTTGCGCACTGGGAAGGCTTCCCACTTCGATGCCGCATCCACGATGGTCTGGAAGCGGTCGCCCAACTTCAACAGGTAGTTGTTGGAGTAAAGGTTCTCGATCTGCTCGGTCAGACTGCCCATCAACGACGCCTGCCCCGACATGCGCACATGGTAGGTGAACTTGCGATAGAGCTGATCGAGCTGGTACCAGAAGCGGCTGTAGCGCTGTACGCCCTCGGCCAGACTGTCCATGGCGAGCTTGGCCTCACCCAGGGCATGGATAAACTGGGCCGCGTAATCGACCGCCTCGTACAAGTGGCGATATTCACGATACCAGTGGCCTTGCCTCCGCTGGCGAACCCAGATCGCCACGTCACCGCTGGAGGCCGTGCGGGCTGCCACCGCCCGCACCAAATCGCTGATGATCTTCTGGTCGATCAGGCGGAAGTAATCGAGCTCGATCAACTCGCGGAAATCCCGCTTGGCCAGATCCTGCTCAATGCCAAGGACCTCGGCGCATTCCCCCGAGAGGGTCTCGAAGCCGCCTTCGAACTGACGACTGTCCTTCCAGCGTTTGAGAAACACCAAGGCATCGCCGGTCAGTCTCACCTGGCCATCGGTGCCCATGGCGTAGCAGGACTTGAACATCTCAATGGAAAAGTCTCGGATGCCCGGCTCGTCGGACTTGTAGCCATAGCAGCGGGTCATCTGGTCCCAGAGGAAACCGCTCAGGCTGCATCGGCCTACCAGCTTGATCTTCTCGTCCCGACCGTCGGCCAGTTCCTGCAGCAGGTTTTCCACCACCGCATCCATGCGCGGCTCGCTGACAGTACATACCGCTAGCATCTTCAGACGAATCTGTCCGGCGGTGTCGTCGGCTTTCAGCAGCTTCTTGAGGGCGTCCTTGCGCTTGATCGCCTGGAAGAACTCCGCATGGGCCTGCACCACATCCGCAAACTCCAGCCCGAGCTCCAGTTCGGACAGCCAGATGGCCACCTGATCGGTGTGGAACTCGCCGTGGGCCAGTTGAACATCCAGCAGCCAGTTATCCAGATCGGCGGGCTGGGGGCCTTCTCGGTAGAGCAGGAATTTCTGTTCAGGTTGCTCGCGCAGCAGCTTGTACTTGATGCCGTACTCATTATTGCTCAGCGTAAGCTTCTCGACGCCGGGCAGCTGAAGCGCCTCGAAATCGTCGCGCAACTCCTGCTTGGCGTCGTACCAGAAGACGATCCGGTGCCGGTCGAAGAGTTTGGTCAGGGCCTGGGCAATGCGGTTTTCCAAGATCAGCCTCCAATTTCAATCTTCCAAATGCCGGTGGCAATCGAAGCCAGCTGCTTCTGCCGCGCCTCGATCTTTGCTTCGTCCCAGATTTCGTAATGTTCGGCGATTGCCTTGGTAATCTGGAAAACGCTTTGCGCGTAAACGGTGCGTTTGTATGAATAATTCCCATTGCCCAAGTCACGGTTAAGACTGGTTTCAAGTGGAGTCATGTTTCCGATTCGGTAGATGAGACGATCCTGCTTAGCTTCCTCGATATGACTCCATTCCTCGGATGGGTTTTCCGGCAGGATATGCTCCAGATTGTACGTTGCGCTTTCAAAATCAAAATCCTGACCGGATCGCTGACGCTCGATTTCGAAGAGGATATAACGCACGACCTTTTTGTTGCGACTATTCGTTGTACGGAATTCCTTTTCTGCGAAAGAGGCTTTGAACTGGTGATCCTCGGGGTAAACGTCTTTTAGCTTTGCGAGGATATCATTGAGCCGGATCAGCTTCCCATCGCTGACATTCCATGCTATCTCGTTGTAAAGACGCTCCTGCTCATGGGTCTGCAGGTTGCAAATGACATTGTAGCGGAATGAGACTACGGCGATTGCCCGGATGATACGCGTGAATGATGCGCGATCACTTTCAAAGAATCTGGCGTGGCATGCCATAAGCATGGCAAGCGGTTGGCGCACATTGAACATCAGCAGTTGCTCCAGCGCCTCCTTTTCCTCTCGATTCCATGTAGCATCCTGTGGATCCCTCAATGCCGCATAGACGGCCGCTGACTGGTCGAGATTCCTTAATAATTCAAAAGCCTGATCCCGTGCGGTGACTCGCTTTCGTATGGTTTTGAAGAGATCCGATTTGCGCACGAGTCTGTTGCGGCTGTTCCAAAAAACCCTCAAGAACTCGGGAAAACTCTCGCTGCCAAGCAGGCCAACAATTCGCTCCCATCGTTCCTCAAGGGACTTCAGTTCCGTCTCATGCGTATCCTGAGTGCTTATTACCGAGAATAGATAATTCTTAAGCAAATCCGTTGCGGAAAGCCTCACTCCTCGAGCGTTCAGCGTCTCGAATACCTTGAATGCGTTGAGTTCATCCGTGACTGTGATGACCGTGAAGAAGAGTTTGTCGACAAGTGAGTCGATGAATCCCGCGAGTTTTTTTCCGCTTTCAGGCGTTAGGCCTGACTGCAGTCTTATCCTCTCCTTGAACCAGTTGAACGCTTTGCGCAATTGATGCTCGGACGCGTTCAAGCCTCGCTGTGGCATTCTCTCCAATGGGACCAGATAAGTCTGGTAGAACCGGTTGTTGTGGCGATTCAACTCCAGCTTGGATCGGGGGACGAGACTGACCGGATCCAGATAGCCAATATAGCTGTTCTGCAGCTGCTCCCGGCGCTTGGCGTTGTTCTCGGGATCAAGCTTCAAGTCCACCAAGTCCTTGAGATGGCCCAGTGCTGCAAGAATCATGACACTGATTGTGGTGATGCGCTGCTGACCGTCGATGATGTCAAACTGCTTGCTGTCTGAAGACTGAAGCACCAAATAGCCCATGTAGTGGGAGGATTCTCCATCTTTCTCGAAGAGGCCGAGAATGTCCTGCCAGAGGTCGTCCCACTCGTCCTCGGTCCAAGAGTAATCCCGTTGGAACGGAGGGACGCGATAGCTCAGGCCATTCCCCAGCAGTTGGCGAAAAGTCGCGTTCGTCGTGTTGAAGTTCATCGTTGCCATTCTCAGTCTTCCTTGGATTCCAGCCCCGGTATTTTCTTCAAGGCCGCGCCGAGTTTGGGGTAGTTGACCTTCACGCCGTCGTCGAGGTCGATCTCCACCTGTTCGGTGGCTAGCGGGTACAGCACCTCGCGCTCGTACTCCTCCAGTTCGTCAATCATCTTGGTGATGTTCTCGATCTCCTTCAGGGCCTTGGTCTTCTCGCCCTGGCTCGCGCTTCCGCTGATACTGACCGCCTCCAGGTGGTTCTTGTGCGAGGTGAGCTTGGCGAGGAACTCGCGAAGGTAGTCGTTGAGCACCACGCTGACCGTATCTGGGCGGTAGCGGTGCATGTAGATCAGGGCGTTGAAGCTCCCCTTGGGGCTGGAGAACAGCCAGTAGATGGGGCGCTTCTTGTAACGCTTCAGATGATCGTTGTAGAACTCGCCCAGGAAGTAGTCGCGGATGCTGTAGTTGCGCTTACCCTTGATGTTCAGCGCCGGCTCTACGAACCGGAGGTTTTCTTCGTAGTGCTCCTCGCCAAAGGCCACGCGCAGGAACTTGCGGAAGCGCTCGGCGATGTCGTCGGGGAACCAGTCGCCGTCCAGCATGGGGATAACATTGTCGTCATCGGCTGGGAAGCTCGGCTCAGGAACCCGCTTCAGGTAGTCCTCGATGGTCTCGCCCTGGTTGGCCAGGATCAGCCCCGGCTTGTCCAGTGCATAGCGGCCGAACATGCAACCCACGGCATAGGAGACCAGTTCGCGCATGGTGTCGGCCAGCAGCAGCGCCTCCAGCTCTTCCTCGCTCTTGTCGTTGCCGTAGCGGTAGTGCGGGTTGCAGGTCAGGGTGATTTCGCTGAGGTTAACCTTTTCATTCACCTCATCCTGCAGGCCATAGGCCTCGATGAAGATGCGGTTGTTTTCTTGCTCCAGCCGCTGCATCTCCAGCGTCATCTCCTGCCAGTGGGCGCGGAGCTTCTGGTAGGTGGCTTTCAGGGTTGGCTGGCGGTAGTCGGGATTCAGTAGCGGGAGATTCGTGAAGTCCCAGGAGGTTTCGTAGGCATCCCAGTCATTTTTTGATAACGAAACTAACGCTGATGCGTTATTTGAAGCGCTTGGGTCTACTTCGAGAACAGGAATCTTTGCAACATCGCCCACCTGAAAATGGAATGATGCATTGATAAGCGATAGAAGATAGTCAAAAAGCCGTGTATTGCTGTAGGCAAGCAATACCATTTGCTTGTTTCTCGGTGGATAGAAACAGTGACCAGAAATATCGTGAAATGTGTCGTCAGGCGCATACCTGGCGTTAAATGGTCCAGACGTAAGATCCGTCCATGTGCATTTTGCCTCTTTGAGCTTTGTCTCTGGCAGAACTGTAGCGTTTGGCTGCTGCTTTATAAACTGAGGGTTCTTGTTATACCTCAAGAGGTAGTCAAGATTGCCATACCACCTCCTAAAGGCTCCCCCTTTAAGATATTTGATCCATTTTGGAGGCATATCTTCATCTTTTAATTCATGAAATGAGACCTCGGGCCAGAGTCGCAAATACTTGTCGTTGTTTGACGTTTGCATACCGACTTTTGGAAAACCAACGTCGCCAAATGGAGTTCCTTGCGCAAAAGCGTTCCTAACTTTTCCACTGATCCAATATGCAATTGGGCGGCCAGGTATTGTGTCAAAATCGTCCGACGAAGCTAAGTAAGGGCGGCGCTTTAATTCTTTTAGCTGATTTGACTTTTCTTGCTCATCCTCTCCATCAACGAGCCGAAGATATGTTCCCTTATGTTCTCTATCAGCAATATTCTTACAGATAAAAGCCGTTGTAGAAACCACTTCGCCACCGATTGAATCAAAGGCACGAGCGCCAAGATGGGCCATGCTCACTATGGAGCTGTTAGATAAAATATTCGACCTTAGATTCTCGAATGTAGAAAGAAACATCCACGACTGCATTGTGATCATAGCGACGTATGCGGAATCTTTAGCTAAGTCCATATTGCGTTCGATAAACATTGCAAACAGGTCAGTCTTACTTCTTTGGTAGCTGTCTTTTGCTAATACCTGCAAACGACCATTCATGCTGCGCTTGCCCATATACGGCGGATTGGCAATCACCACATGGTATTTCGGGCTCAGGTAATCGGCCTGCCGCAGGGCTTGCAGCACCTTTTGATGAGTCATGCTGATAAACAGCTTCCCGGAGACGTTCCTTGACTCTAGAATCCTGAGCATGCCGTCCACATCGGTGACATCCGGACGGATCAGGGAGCCGAAATTATCGGCCTCTTCGAACTGGCGCAGGGTGGTTTGCAGGGACGCGGTAAACAGATCGCGCCCGACAAAGTCCATGTAGTCCTTCAGCTCACCCTCGTCGAACTGGACATTCTCCAGCACGCATATGTTCGGCTTGACGCCCTTGTTGAAGAATCGGCGATGCCTGGCGCGAGCCTTCATGGTCAGCGCAAAGGCTGCCAGTTCCCCGGCGCGTTCGTCGATCTCGATGCCGTAAAGGTTGTGGGTAAGGATCTTCTCCGGGATCTCGGCGGGCTCGTAGCCTTCCTCCTCGTAGATGGCGTAGAGCAGGTCAAAGGCATAGGTGAGCATGTGGCCGGAGCCGCAGGCCGGGTCGCAGATCTTGATCTCTTCGGGACTCTTTATCTTGAGAAAATCCGTTTCGGGCTGCTCAGGTTTGATGTAGTAGTCCATCTGCTCTGCTAGCTTCGAGCCGGGACGATTGAGCAGCCACAGGCGGCCGAGGGAGTTCTCCACCAGATAGCGGACGATCCAGTGCGGGGTGAAGAGCTGGGTGGCGGCCGGGATGTTTTCGGGCGTGATCTTCTTGTTCTTCTTCAGGCCGTCGAACACCTCGTCCTTCTTTTCTGAGATGTAGAACTGGTAGAGCCAGCCGATCACCTCGACATCCTCGCAGGCATCCGGCGTCATGGCTTCGCGGGTATAGGCGAGGATGGAGTTGCCCGAGAGTAGGTCGTCGGGCATCAGCAGTTCGGTGTAGTCGTCGATGCGCTGAAACAGGAACGGCATCGCCTTGTTCCAGAAATTGCAGGCGGCCACCACCAGCAGCCGGTAGGCCTCGCCCTGCGGGTCGCGGCTGGGGGCTTTGCCGTCGAGCAGAGCGAAGATCTGCTGCCGGACTTTGTCGTGGACCATCTCTTCGTCAATGTGTCCCATTTTGGCTTCGGCCAAAATCTCGGGCTGGAACTGTCCGGGGTCGGCTGGAGAGACAACATTGACCCGGTTATAGCGGTTCACATCCATGAAGCGCAGGGCGCAGAAGCGGTTGAACCAGATGTAGGCCACCCGTTCGATGACCTGTTCCTTATCGCTTTTCTGGATTGCTTCTTCCAGTTTTTTAACCGCAGCCGCATGCTCACGCCGTGCCGAACTCTCTGCCGCCAACACCAGTTTCAGCTTTGCGGAGACCTGCTCCAATAGAGAACGTCGGGCATATTGAGCGAATCGCTTTAATTTTAGTGTTTCCATCGTTAGCCTCCCGCGCTCAGACGCCGGACTGAATTTGTGCCGAACTGTTTTTTGTACTGATCCAGATTCAAAATTGCGCAGCCAGCTGCACAGGGCGCTGACCAATCTTTATGCGTGATGGGCAGAGACTTCTTCAGTTCATCCTGTTTTGCCAGCAACAACGCTGGATCGAGGCTGGCCATAGAGATCAATACAACGTAGTGGATGGGTTTTGTTACTTTCCCACTGTGGCTGCAGAACCAATAGCTGTCCCGGTACTTTCCAGCTAAATCAGGTATGAGGTTTCCGGTTAGCAACTTTTTTTGAATGCCTCTGGATTGGCGGCTCCTGGCTGATCTGGATCTTTGATTTCCAGAAAGACAAAACGTTCTGTGTACTCTGCTATAAAGTCCACCCTCTTCATGGTGCTGGGATTGTGCAAGGCATCATCATCAAAGATGATCGCTTCCATGGCCGCGCTGAAGTCAAACTCCAAATCTTTCTCAGCTAGAATTGTCATCAAGCACCTCCTAAAGAGCGCTTGATCTCTTCATCGTACAGATCGCTGAATGTATTGGCGATTGCATTGGTGTTCAGCTGTCGATAATCATCAGCAGACTGAACCTGCACATCCCCATTCTCCCTTGAAAGTGCATGAAATATAATGTGATCCCCTGCATCCGTATTAACGAGGAGATCAAGCCACTTGAGCAGCACATAGTCGTGGGTCGCCAGAATGATCTGCTGGCCGCTGCGCGACAGCTCCAGCATTGTCTGCACGAGCAGTTTCATGAGCTGAGGGTTTAGATTGGACTCCGGTTCATCCCAGAACAACGTGCCTGAAACACCAGGAACAAGGAAACAATTTTGCAGTAGTCTTTGTAATACACCAAATTTACGAAACCCTTCAGCCATCATATTGGGGCTGAACACATCTTTTCTTTGCGGCGAAAAATAGGTCAGCTTGCCATCCTTGGCCTTTCCGTTGGCATATTCAATGTAGGTGCCTGGTTGGAACAAAATTTCTCCAGTGTCCAGAGAAAATCGTCCTTCCATTTTGTTCACCAAGCTTTCGAGCAGCCACTCTTCTTTTTCTCTCGGCTCCTTACCAGCGTTGTTGAGTAGTTTAGTAGCAAGATCAAAATAGGTTACATCGAAAATGAGTTTCAGAACACTCGTATCCATCTCGAGGTTGCTGAAACCTCTTAAGAATGTCAGGAGTTCCTTCGTGGGAATGAAGATGGGGCTCAAGCTATAGCGCTCGTAATCACTATTCTCTTCTACTGTGACTGACTTTGAATTTGAGCGGAATCTCAATGCGATCTTTTTATCGTAAACAAAACTGGCCCCCATCCAAGCATCTTCAGCCACCCCTATCATGCGCATTTTTCCAAGCTTCAGATCAGGGGGTAAAAAAACATTGAGAAGCTTATTCGTCACAGCCTCTTTTATTTTCTTCTCCGATACTTCTTCTTGGTTGATTAATCCATTATTTGCTGAACAAAGAGCGTAGGCGGCCTTTAGTAAATGGCTTTTCCCGGTACCGTTTTCACCAATAATCACATTGATCTTGGCGGAAAAGTCGATGGCCAAGTCTTTGAAGACTGTGAAGTTCTTCAGAGTCAGGTTTGTGATCATATTTGAATCCTTTTTCCCTTGCGGATTTCATCCAGCAGCGCTTCACGCATGGATTCCAGATAGCGTTCCACGTCGGTCTCGTCGGCCAGCCAGGCTTTATCGAAAGAGACCTTGACCGAGCGGCTAGGCACATACTCGATGCGCGGTTCCGGTTTGGCCGGTGGCGTGGGTTTTGTACCTGCATCCGGCATGGCGGTTTTACCGGGTTCCTGCGCAGGCTCGGGTGTTGGTGCCGGTTGCGCCCAGGATGTCATCTGCGAAAGCAGCCGCTGGTAGTCGCTTTCCTCAAGCCGGCGCAGGGTGTCGCGGATAACGGCAATCAGCTTCTGGCGCTCAAGGCCTGCGTTGAATTCGTTGAACGGACGGGTGATCTGCTCCTGCTGTTCGCCGTTCAGTGCGCTGAATTCGGCCATGCTCTTGATCCGACCTTTGAGGGCGGCGACCGTTTCCTTGGCCTTGGCAATCTCGGCCTCGATCTGGGCCGTGACCTTCTCCTGCAGGGTTTCGACTTGCGTCTTCACCTGCTGCATGCGGTTGCCCTTGAAACAATCCGGATCGGTCAAGCTGGCAACCACCTGAGCGGATTCATCGCCTTCGATGTAGGCGAAGTTGGGCTCCTGGGTTTGGAGAAATTTGCGGGCGTTATCGAAAATGACTTTCTGCGGTCCGCTCATGAATTTGCGGACAGGATCGATGACGCTTTCCTTCATATCGAGCAGCGCGTCTTCCTGGCGGGTGAGCTCAGTCAGATACCAGGTGTAGGGCTTGCCGGTCAGCTCCTTGAGCTTCTCAAGCACCGGTTGCAGCGCATTCAGGAACGGATACTGGGAGCCTAAAGCCGCCAGCGGGTTGAGCTGATGCATGAGATCCTGGAGCGCGGTTCCGGTCTCCTTGCCGAGCGCCTTCGCTTCACTGGAGCGGGGCGGGGCATCGAAGAAGTCCTCAAAGAACTCCTTGAGGGCACGGACCTGCGATGCGGTAAATTCTACCTGGGGCTCCAGCACTACATTGCCGTGGCCATGGGTGTTGCGCAGCGCCCGTTCCAACTCGTCCTCTTCCAGCAGGTTGCCGTCGGTGCGAACCTCGACCTTGCCGCGAGCGCACAGGTTGGCCAGAGTGCAAAGCACGGCGGCGTAGTACCAGCCGTAGGGTTTGCGCTCGAACTTCTCCAGCAGATTTTTCAGCGTGGTACGCACGCCACCCCGGTTGTTGCTTTGGATGAAGGCCAAAATCTCCTGCTCGGACTCGGCCAGCACCGTAGTATCGGTTCCCAAAAGCGTTCCCCTTTTATCACTTAGGATCGTCTTGATCATTTCCTCTGTGTAGGCAACGCCGCGCAACATGCGAAGGTTTGGATAAGCGCGAGAAATGAGCTCGTGGAATCCGCGTAACACTCGAGTCTGCGCATCCTCGGAACCGATCTCGATGTCGGCGCCTGCCACGAACAGTTTTGCCTTGCCCATCAGGCTTTGAACGCGCTGCTGTAGTTCGGCATACCGTTCCCGGTTCTGGAAGCCCTTGTCATTCAGGATGCGTATGACCGCCTCCTGTTGCGTAATCGAGATGTTCTGGCGGATGTATTTTTCGGTACGTTTGTACATCAGGATGTCGCGCATCAATCGCTCATCTGCTGGTAGAAGTACGAACAGCTCATCCGCTTTATAGATAGAGCTGGTGCGCAGCATCTGCTCATTCTCTGCATGCTCATGGAACGGGCTGATGACATGAATGGCCAGCTCGTACTCCCGCCCGTACAACCGATCATCGAGCTTTCTGGAGAACGAGTAGTCCTGGCCCCCTGAGTTGTTATCAGAGGCGTCGTAGCGGATCTTCCGATGTTTGATGACGTGGTCGAAAACGATCTTCTCAAGCTCGGCGGCAACGTCTGACGAGTCCACCTCGGTGTTCTTGATCTCCTGCTCGACGTCTTTTTCCTCGTCGGTCAGGTATTCATAGATCTCGCCATTGCGCTGCACATAGGTCTGCTGCTCAAGGAGACTGAGAGCTTCTTCGACCTGTTTTCTCAACGCGGGCAGATCCTGATTGAATCCGTCCAGCATCAGGATGCACAGGTTACGAAGAGTCGGTTTGAACTCTTTAACATATTTGACCAGGAAGAGCGTTTTTAACAGCCGGATCGCGAAGGGGGCATCCAGATGGTTTTCGGCCTGGATGATGGCTCGCTGGATATTGGATTTCAGCGCGGTGCGGATGCCTTCGAACATCAGGTCGAAGGTCGCCAGTTGACCGATTTCATGCCCCCCGATCTGGATCGCAACCTGCTGGAATACCCCAAGCATTGAGCGTTCGCCCACGGAGCTGTGCTTGCCCTCGAAGGCGTTGTGCTGCGACAGATTCTGAATGGCCGACTGAAACAGCGCGAACTGGTACGGGATGAACGGGTAGCTGTGAATGAAGTGATCCCGATCCTGATAGTTCCGGTAGGTTTGCGAGCCGTCGGCAAAGTCGAACAGGGTCTTAAAATTGTTGGACTGAGCGTGATAGATGTCCGACAGCAGACGAACGCCTTCATCGGTTTTCATCAGCAGACGCTTCTGGATAACCTCAGCCACGTCGGCGCTGGTCAACTTCATGCGATTGGCGAACCGGGCCTGGATTTTTGAGAAGTCGTTGCCTTGCTGTTTGCCCACCTCGCCGACAACTGTTCCCATGTCCTCCTGGGCGGTCACGATGACCCATGCACGGCCTCGGCATTTGGTGGCCATGCTCTCGGCGATGGTCTGGAGGTTGGTCATCAGTTTGACGTTTTCAGCGATGTACTGACCCACCTCATCGACAAAGAAGTTCAGACGGAAATCAGGCGATTGCCGCTCAATATAGGCATGTACCTGTTCGGCAAAGTCCTCAATGGAGACACGGTACTGGCTGCGGTATTTGTCGAGTATCCCCATGGCCTGCGCCTCGTCGCCACCGGTTGCCTGGGCATAGGCTTTGGCAACGTTTTTCGCCTCCAGCAGGGCCTGCTCGCGGCCCTTTTGCCATGTTCTGCCCGCAGTAGATTCATAGGCCGATTGGAACTGCTGATAGAGGCCACGGCTGTCGAGGTCGCGCTCGAACTGGGCGATGTGCCCCTGTTTGCCGTAGTAACCGCACATCTCGTCAAAGACCTTGACGAAGACAGCGAGGAGCGCATCAATCTGGGTCTTGCTGATGACATCCGCTTTCTGGTCGATGTTGAACAGAATGCTTTTCGACGGGATGGCGACGGCTCGCTTGAGATCACCGCGAAGGATCTCGTTGTTGCCACACTTAGGAAGGAACAGGTCAAGTGCGAATGCCCCGTCGATCTGCCGGTTTTCGAGCAACAGTGCCAGCATCTTCAACAGGTGGGATTTACCCGACCCGAAGAAGCCTGAAATCCAAACGCCATTGGCGCCTTCGTAGTTGTTGTAGGCGTCCAGAAAGGACTCAAGTCGCTTCTCGACTTCGTTGGTCAGTACGTATTCTTCAATCTCGAGGCGAAGGCTGGCTTCATCGTCAGCTTTGATGACCCCTTCAATCGGACGGTCAACTGGCTTTTTAAAAATGGCCTTAAGAGTCATCACGCTTCCCTCGTTTATGCTTCGCAGTGAAAGATGTTGAATGCCCGGTAGTATTTGTCGTCACGCAGCCTTCCGAAGAGATCGAGCGATGCTCCGGACTCCAGGGAGTGAGTGTAGGCTCCCGGGAAAAACATGACGGTCGGCTTTTCTTTCGCCGTGCTCTGCAAATTGTTCAAGACGTTGTGCGAACGGATATAGGGGAACACCTCGCCAACGCCGGACAGAAAAAGAACCTCGAAATCGGTGCTTGCCAGCTTAGCTGCAATCGCCGGAACAAGATGCGCTTCGGGGTCAAGCACGCCTTGCAGCAATTCCTTAAGCTGTTCTTTGGAGACGGAATCCTCCATTTCGACAATCTGGCCCCAGATGTTACGCTCTTTGAGAATTTCTATCGAAAGGTCATACAGATTGATTGCCAGAATCCGGACACCGGCCTGCTCAAGGCGATTAACCAGCTGACGCTGGAGCCGCTCCATTTCAACGGACTCTTCCGGCTTGTAAGGGCAGATAAAGAACGGGACCTCGTTGCCGAGTCCTTGCTTATTGAGAAAGCGTTGGCCCGAGATCACTGCAAAGAGATGCTGAAATCTGTCCTGCATCGGCATTCTGGCTATATCTGCTGTCACCGCTTCATCCCCTTCACATCGGATTCAAATACAGGGAAGTGCAATATATCCCTGCGGCTGCCTTGATGGATCAGATCCAATAGTCTCGGACTGAGCATGGCAGCGTGGATCATGTTGTTGGCAGTTAGGAGATCGGCCTCGCGAAGTATCTTGAACAGGACCTGCCGCAATTTGCCTCGTGTTGCCGGGGTGATCTCATCCAGTTCCAAATGCCACTCGGATTTCCGGTTGAAGAAGGAATCAAAATCCTCGTGGGTCAGATCGCTTTTCAGTGTGATGTAGCGCTCTCGAAGCACTTCGACGGCAAAATCGGCGATGAATCTGTACCGGCGGCAAACAGCGAGCCACAGGAGATAGGCTTGCTCTTGGTGGCTGCCCTCAACAAGTAATTCAACTTCGCCTGGGCTCAGCGTGCTAAGCCGAGAGATGACCTCGCGGCAGACACGTTTGAGCGTACTCAGCGTTCTGGTCTGCAGTAAGTTTTCTGCGATGACTTTGTCTCGAACAGTGCTCCAGTCGCCAAGATCAAGATACAGCGCGGCCAGCCCCACCGATTCACGGTGAAAAAGACTGCCCGTTGTAAATGACATGCTGTACCTATCGTTACTCATTCTTGGTCAAGATTCCTTTTTATAGTGTTCGGCAGCGCCTCCGGCCTTCACCCATTCGTCAACCTCATCCTTCTTGAATTTCCAGAGGCGGCCCATGCGATGCGCGGGCATTTCATGTTTATCAATCCACTTGTACACGGTGTCATTGCTGACCCCGAGGTACTTGCAGATCTCACTTATCGATAACCAGCGGTCTTCCATATCGGCCATTTCTCAAGCTCCTCGTGGGCGATTGGGGTTAAGCCATGCGCTCGCCAGAGGCGAAGTTGGGGAAAACAGACGGAGTTCTCCCAATCAAATCATTTGAAAATATACGAATTGGCCGTCGTATGTCAAACGATCTTTACCGATTAAAGCCGATTATTTTCTAAAGAGGTCGATGTCAGACGCCTGATCCGAGCCTGATTCCGGTGTCAATTCGCGGCATCCAGGGGGTGTACGCCGGAACCCTAGAAATTTCCGTCGGTAAAGGTTGTGCGCGAGGTTCCCGGCTACTTCGGCAATCCGATATTGTTTGTCGCGCATATTTTGGCCGTGCAGGCTCGGTGTTTCTGCCAACAGCAGGACCGTGGCGGAATTTTCTGGGGTTCCGGCTTACAACCCCGTGTTCGCTGCGGAAATCCCGGGCAGACGGCTGTGCATCCTCAGGATCAGCTCGGACTTGGTCATCGGGGGGTGCGCTTTTGGATTTCCCGCGTCCACTCCGCCCAGGCGTCGATGGCGAGCAGCGGGCCGTCTTCCGGGAAGCGCTCGCCATTGGCCATCAGGACTTCCGCGAACTGGTCCAGGGCGGCGCGCGCGATCTCTCCCTGGTGCTGGCGTTCCGCCTGGGCTTTCTGGATGTCCTTGGCAGGGGATTTCCCTTTCATCGGCCAGTCCCGTTCAAGCTTTTTCTGGACAGGCGCCCGCGGCACTGGCGCTCGAGATCGGCCAGGCGGTCTTCGCCCGTGCGACGATGACGCTTTTTGGGAGTTTCCGTCATGAGGATTTTCCTTTGAGGAAAGGTCGAGAGGACAGCAGGGAGGATAGCAAAATCTCCCCGCGATTTCTCCGCGAGATGCTATTACCGCACGGCGCTGTTCAGTGCCTGGGCGGCTTTGAAGCGGACCGACTTTTTGGCGGGGATATCGATCTCGGCGCCGGTGGTCGGATGGTGTCCTTTGCGGGCGGCGCGTTCCGCGACCTCGAAGATGCCGATACCCGGCAGGGCGATGCGGCCGGCCTTTGGCAAGTTCTCCTCCAGGGTCTGGCGGAAGGCCTGCAGGAAGAACTCGGCTTCCCTTTTGGTGAGACCGGCATGGGAGGCGAGGGCGGAGACGAATTCGGCTTTGTTCATAGAGCGTTCCTTGGGGGAGATCGAACTCAATGGAGGGTACACCGAAAAATAGGCCGCGAATGCTTGGTTGGCAAGAGATGGGACGCTGCCGGCGGGGAGTTTTTGGGTGTTTGTGGATCCCCTCCCCATCACCCGGCCATGAAAGGCGCTTCCTCGGCGGATGCCGCTTTGGGAGGCAGGGCCGATTCCTGAATCGGGCAGGGGCCTTGCCGGGGTCATCCACAGCCTTATCCGGCGATTTTGTGGATGAGTGGGTATTTCCCTATCCCCACCCCCTAGCGTGCGCTGTAGGGCAAATTTGGGGCCTTGGCGGCGGATTCCCGGCGACTGCGTGACGCTCCGCTTCCGTCAGGAGCAGGGAGCAATCCGCCGCCGTGCTTCTACCAGATCCCGGGACAAGCGGGTCTTTCTCTTGGCGATTCCTGTCGTCTTGGCGGCGA